>Ga0208814_1000515_pt1 | contig 23315 bp, 20 predicted proteins | sample MalvirAntarct_55_FD_184253 | JGI IMG/M metagenome (GOLD analysis project Ga0208814, IMG submission 184253) | Marine viral communities from the Global Malaspina Expedition - Malaspina viral metaG Antarct_55 (SPAdes) (version 2) | ecosystem: Environmental > Aquatic > Marine > Oceanic | place...
TATCATTTTTTATTTTTAATATCCTAATTTATTTTTACAAAAAGAATAAACAACTATAAACACTTTATTAACTATTAAAAAAGATAAGTTTTTTTAAATAATTGATAATATTTTAAAACTTAAAGTGTCTTATTAACCCTCTGTTTATTAAATTTATACAATATATTTGCTTTAATAAAATTAATTGTAAATAAAGCTTTTATTTAGAGGTATTATTATAAGACAAAGAGTAGTTTTTACACCCTAAAAGAATAACTAACAATAAATAACGCTTTATCCGTTAAATAAAATAATTAAAAACATGAAAATAGCTATTGGAAATGATCATGCTGGACCAGCATATAAAAAAGCAATTGTGATATTTTTAGAATCTAAAGGAATAATTGCTTCAAATTATGGAACAGATACCGAAGACAGTGTAGACTATCCAGACTTTATTCATCCTGTAGCCAACGACGTAGCTACAAATAAAGTTGACTTAGGTATAATTATTTGTGGGTCTGGAAATGGCGCTGCAATGACCGCAAATAAATATAAAGAAGTACGAGCGGCACTTTGTTGGAACAAAGAACTTACCGAATTAGCTAGACTTCATAATAATGCAAATATTTTAAGTATACCAGCGCGTTATACAAGTATTCCACAGGTACTAGCTATGGTTGAGGTTTTCCTAAACACTAAATTTGAAGGAGGTAGACATCAAACAAGGGTTGATAAAATAACTTGTTCTTAATTTTTTTTAGATAATTAATTACAACTATTTAAAAAACAATAAATTAGATACATGAATGTAGTTATTAAAAAGTTTAATGATTTATCTCCCTTAGAGTTATATGAAATACTTCAATTACGTTCAGAAGTATTTGTAGTAGAACAAGATTGTGTATATCAAGATATAGATGGCAATGATCAAAAAGCTTTACATATTATAGGAACAGTTGAAAATAAAATAATTGCTTATACTCGCTGTTTTCGGCCAGGTGATTATTTTAAAGAAGCTTCAATTGGACGAGTGGTTGTAAAAGAATCACAAAGAAAGTTTAAAAGAGGAAATCAAATAATGAACAACTCTATTAAAGCTATAAACGACCATTACAAAACAAAAATTATTAAAATTTCAGCACAATGTTATTTAAATAAATTCTATACCAACCTACAATTCAAATCTATTGGAGAAAAATATTTAGAAGATGGTATTCCTCATGTTGCCATGTTAAGGGAATAACGGACCTTTATACTAGGCTAACCTAGTTTTATTTATTGATTTAACATCTTTATTGAAAGGAATTCCCAGTTGAAACACAACATCGTCATCGTCGGTATGATTTGAAGTACCCAACCCGTATACTTTCTTAGTTAGATCGCCATAAACAAAAGTTCTAAAAACAGGATCCCAGATAGAAAGCACATTCCTAAAATTACTATCCGTCCAAGGTAGTTCAAGATGGTGATGAAACTTATGCGCGTTTGGAGAGACTATAACACAACTTAAACCTTTGTCTAAAAAGAGGGGTAAGGATATGTTTGCGTGGTTAAAATAAGTAAAAGGGAAGGTAATCATTCTATATAAAAAGCAAAAATAAACCGGCATTCCCATTAGGACCACTACCGTCAAAGCAAAGGTTTATCGCAATAAAAAATGCACAAAATATTGAGAGGTAAAATCCAATATAAAAATAGAAATTAATAATTTTATCAATAACGGAGCATCTAAATAATTAAGCAAACCAAAACCAGACTCACTAAGCTGTTCATCAACAAAGATTAATAAAAAACCAAAAATTGAATTAATAATTACAACTAGCAATAAAAGTTAGATGTTAGTTTTAGAGCGCTTCCATTAACTATTCGGGTTTTTGTAAAATGAATAATATCCTTCTGTGATCCAAAAAAAAGCAAGAAAAAAAACCCATGTCGCCTTTATCCAAGTAGACAAATGTTCAAAATAACCTAAAAATGCTTCCACATGTTACTTTAATATTTTTTGGTATCTCGACGTATTATTAAGCACAGATACCGCTTCTAAAATCTCAGGGCTATAATTTAAATGATATTTATACATTCCGTCACGATAAAAATAACGTTTTAAAATTTCATCGCTTAATAAGTTAATAATTTCTTCTTTCTTTTCAACCAAGGCTTTTTCTTTGGCGTTATCTAAAACAATCATTAATTGATTATAACTAGAAGAAATATCTTTTTGTAAATATTCATCTTCTGATTTACGCATTGCTTCTGAAAATAACTTTTCAGTTTCAGTTTCATATTCAAAATTATTAGTCTTTAAAAACTTTAAAAAGTCTTGAAAGTCCCGATCAGAAAAATAAAAATCCTCCCAATTACTAATTTTATTATTGTAATAATACTTAGTAGCATAATCAAAAATTGCCTGATCTTTAAGCAAAGCAGTTGTAATTGGACTAAACTCACCCGATTTTAATTCAATATCCGGCATAATACCTCCACCGTCGTAAACCGTTCTTCCCCCCTTTGTTTTAAAAGAACTGTACTCTTCAGCCCCTAAACGAATAGGATCACCATTTTCATCACGATTCCAATAATCAAGCGCCTGAATACATCTTCCGCTTGGAGTATAATACCTTGAAATTGTCACCTTTAATTGTGTACCATATGTTAGCTTTTTTGGGCGTTGCACCAAGCCTTTTCCAAAACTACGCGCGCCTATAACAACAGCTCTGTCTAGGTCTTGTAGACCACCAGAAACTATTTCACTAGCAGACGCGCTCCTACCGTTTACCAATACAACAAGTGGAATTTCTGTATCAAAAGCAGGTTTTTGAGTTTTATAGGTTTTATTATACTTTTTAATAGCCGATTTTGTAGTTACAATAGACGCTCCCTTAGGAACAAACAAATTAACGACGTTGATGGCCTCTGTTAAAAGTCCGCCTGGATTACCTCTTAAATCAAGTATAATTTTAGTTGCCCCCTGCAATTTTAAATCTTCTAAAGCCGCTTTTGTCTCTGTAGTAGTTTTTCTATTAAACTTAGATAGCACAATATAACCAATATCATCACTTATTAATTGGTAAAAAGGGACCGCACGAACATCTATTGCACCCCGAGTTAAAGTAGTGGTTTCCGTTTTTCCTTGTCGTAAGTAGGTTAGTTTAACGTTAGAATCTGCCGCACCCTTTAATAATTCACTAGCATCTCCTTCGTTATCTAAGAGTATAATTTCCCCTATTTTAATAATTTGATCTCCGGATTTTAAACCAGCATTATCTGCTGGAAAACCTTTAAAAGGCTCAATAATTACCATTTTATTGTCTTTGTTTCTAACGGTTGCACCAATTCCGGTGTACATTCCAGAGTTGTTAATGCGAGCATCCTCCACTTCTTGTTCGTCCCAATAAACCGTATAGGGATCCAAATCTTCCAGCATTCCTTTAATCGCTTTATTCATTAAATCTGAAGGCGTTGTTTCATCAACATAGTTCATATTTAACTCTTTAAAAAGCGTAGTAAATATTTCTAGTTGTTTGGCAATTTCAAAAAAGTCTCCCTTAAAGCTAACGGTCGTAAAAAGTATTCCTAAGGCAAGAATAGGAATGAGAATTTTCTTTTTCATATTATATTTTATTAATCAGAAATTTAAGTGATGTTTCAATTTCGGGATATGGTAATATTTCATTACCAATGTATAAAAAGAATAAGCTAAACTTTAGTTCTCCCTCATTTTTTAACAAATGTTTCTGAAGTCTATAAACCTCTCTAAGTTGTCTTTTTATCCGATTTCTGTCTACCGCACTTTTGAAATTACGTTTAGGAACAGCAAAAGCAGCCTGTGTTTTTTTTACATTGTTAGATGGAAGATAAAATACTTTTATTGGGTATTTGCTAATCGATCTTCCCTCCGCAAAAAGAAGTTCTATCGTTTTTTTACTTTTAAGTTTTTCTGATTTTGGGAAGCGAAAATTCATAATCGTAAAAGTAAGAAATATGAAAGAGTATTGGCTCTTTATAGAAAATCAATATTATAAGCAGTAAAGAAGTAAATTCAACTAAAAAACTCATTTTCTTCTACTTACCGAATTGCCACAGGTTTTAATAAACGCTTTTTTTAATAGGATTAACTCAAAAATTATTCCAGCTCGAAGGTGTTGTTGCTTAGATTGATATCCGCCATTAATTTAGAAGCATCAATAGTGATGATTCTAATTTTTTTGTCATTTTCTATCATAAATTCATAAGTTGGATTTGCCCAACTCCAATCTGGCAGCACAGTCCATTTTTGACTCGGATTAGGGTTAGGTTTGTCTGCGCGCATCATCTGTAACGGAATGTAAAAGTTTTCGATAGAACCATCTTCATAAGTGATACTTATATCAATAGGCATTGGCATTAAACCTAATCTTTCTAAAGACACTTTAGTTTTGGTGTCTTCCAAAAGCACTTCTTTTATTCCGTAGTCAATTGTATTTGTCGTTTGTGTCCAGTCCATTAAATACCAATCCAACTCAGCGCCAGATACTTTCTCGGCCACCCTAATAAAATCGTTAGGCGTAGGGTGCTTAAAAGACCACTCTTTATAATAGCGCAATAATGTTTTATCTAAATTTTCTTTACCGATAACATAACCCAATTGTGAAAGAAAAACAGCTCCTTTGCTATATGCTGCGATTCCGTAACCCATATTGGTGCTATAACGATCAGCTTGTGTTGTTTGAGGCTGTTCTTTGTTGCTATTTGCTATGTAATTATAACTTTTGTAAGAGCCTGCGTTTGGGTTTTCTTTTTTTTCTTCCATTAATTCATTCATCGCCATATTTGAAATATACGACGTAAAGCCTTCGTCCATCCACTCGTGTTTACTTTCGTTGGTTGCTAGTAAAAATTGAAACCAAGTATGTGCCAATTCATGTGCCGTAACACCAATTAAACTTCCTAATTTCCGTTCACCAGTTATTAAAGTACACATTGCATACTCCATACCTCCATCACCTCCCTGTATTACAGAATATTGTTCATAGGGATACTTACCAACATGGGTATTGAAGTAAGCAAGTAAGCTTGCCGTTTTCGGCTGTAATGCTTTCCAATTTTCAAGTATTTCAGGATTGTTTTTATAGTAGAAATTTAACTTAACTCCATTAGGTCCTGGATAGGTGTCATGAATATAATCTTTATCTGCTGCCCAAGCAAAATCATGAACATTAGGGGCAGAAAAATGCCATGTTCTAGTTTTGCGTTTTGATTTTTTCCCCAAACCTTTTTTATCTGCATTTTGAAGATAACCCGTACCTCCTATAATAAAGTTTTCATCTAGCTTGATAGAAACATCAAAATTTCCCCAAACACCGTGAAATTCTCTGGCGATATAAGGTACTGCGTGCCACCCTTCAAAATCATACTCAGCTAGTTTTGGATACCATTGGGTCATAGAGTATGCAACCCCCTCTGCATTATATCGACCTGTTCTTCTAATCTGTATAGGGACTTGAGCATCCCAGCTCATGTTAAAAACAGTAGAAGTATTAGGTGGAATAGGAGTATTTAATAGCACCTCTAATATGGTGCCAACAACTTCAAACTGTAAATTTTGTCCATCTTGAGTTAATAATGTTGGCCTGATATAACCTATTTCTGATGGTGTTAATTTAGAAATTCTATCTAAAATTTTACTGCTCGCATCTTCAATTGTTCTCGAGCGAACATCCATTTGACTACCCGGCTGAAATGCATTAAAGTACAAGTGGTAAAACACCCGATACAATGTATCGGGTGAATTATTTGTATAAGTTAGTTCTTGAGTCCCTTTGTATTGGTGGTTTTCGACATCCATGTCAATTTCCATCTTATAGTCTACTTTTTGTTGCCAATAACTAGTGTTGTTTTGTGCAGAAGCAACAAAAATAAATAGCGCAATAAGAGTATTTAAAACTAACTTCATATTATTTACATTTTACTTGCCATAATTAAGGCATTATATAGGTTTGCTGTATTACCAGACTTTGAAATAGCATCAAAAGGCTGAATATTTGACTCTTCTCCTCCTACAATTACCGGAGTAGAGGTATGTAAACCACTATCCATTAAAACCTGCTTTACTTGTTTAGCAGATAGTTTTGGGTAATACGAACGAATCATTGCAGCGACTCCAGCTACATTTGGAGACGCCATAGAGGTGCCTTGTAGATATTCGTAAGTGTCTAAAGGAGTAGTTGACCAAATTTTAACACCTGGAGAAAATAAATCTACACTAGTAGCGCCGTAATTTGAGAATGTTGCAACCATTTCTTCACCATATTTGTAATTAAGCGCACCAATGGTAATAAAATTATCACTCATTTCTGCTCCAGTTCCATTTTGGTCATTTGGGTAACTAGTCGTTATATCTAAATCAACTCCATCATTTCCTGCAGCATTTACAATTAAAACATCTTTTTTACCTGCGTATTTTATGGCTTCCCAAACCCACTCTGGGTTTTGAGAATACCCTTTTCCAAAACTTGTATTAATTACTTTTGCCCCATTATCTACCGCATAACGAATTGCTAAAGCAACATCTTTATCATATTCATCTCCGTCTGGCACTGCACGAACTACCATAATCTCAACGTTTTGAGCAACACCGTCCATTCCAATACCGTTTCCTCTTTGTGCAGCAATAATTCCTGCCACGTGAGTACCGTGCAACGCATCTTCCTTTTTAGGATTTGGACCATCAACATCGTTATTACCATAGCTAGTATCAGTAATGTCATAAGGATTGTCATTTAAAACTCCTCTAAAATCAGTGTCCATATTAAAATGATTCTTCATTCTACCGTCATAATAATCGATACCACCATTTAGACGCACCATAAATTCAGGAATACTTCCGCCGTATGATAACATTTGTGTTAATACAGCGATATTTTTTTGTTCATCATCAGAGGGATCGATTATTGCAGCTAACTCTTCAGCCGAATAGTCTTCTGTGCCTAATTTTTTTGAAATCTGATTATTAGCATCAGTAACTTGTTTTAACATTTGAGTATATCTGTTGCGATTTGCTTCTGTTTCGTCGTAATTTTTATTTTGCTCCGCTTTTGCTTTTTGGTATAAAACAAACGTTTCCATATCGACTTCACTAATTTCTGCTACATCCTTACCATTAAACTTAGTATCATATCTTCTAACAATACGAGTAAACTCAAGGTTCTCACCTACGATATCTCCTAAAAAATTCCATCCGTGAACATCATCTATAAATCCATTTTTATCATCATCAATTTCGTTATTAGGTATTTCTCCTTTATTTATCCAGATCACGTTTTTAAGATCTTCATGCTCGATATCAATTCCGCTATCAATTACAGCAACAATTACATTGATTCCTTTTAAATTAGGAATTAATTCGGCATATGCCTTATCAACACTCATGCCCGGTATCGTGTCGGTAGCTAAATCTGTTGCGCTCCAAACTTTAAGCTGTACGTCTTCAATTTTTTCTGTTTTAAGAGTTAGGCTGTTTGAGCTTTTAAGAAGACTTGCATCAATCGGTGCCACACTACTCCCGCAGCTCGCTAATAAAAGTGTGGTTGTTGCTAGTAAAAAAGGTTTTAAATTTTTCATTGTTTTTTAGTTAAATAATTCATCAATAGCAAAACATTCATTGAGGCGGACCCCTTTTTCTGTATGTTTTACTGTAATAATAGGGTTATGAGCATCATGCTCTAAAAATAAATAGTAATTATTATCTGCTGCCATATTAAGAAACATTTCTTTTTCAGGTAATGTTAACAAAGGTCTTGTGTCATATCCCATTACAAAAGGAAGTGGTAAATGGCCAGCAGTTGGCAATAAATCTGCCATAAACACAATTTTTTTTCCTTTATAATCTATATGTGGGATCATTTGTTTTTCCGTATGCCCATCTGCAAAAAATATTCCAAAATCTAATTCATTTGCAGTTGAAAAAAATTCTTTTGGATCACCTACAAATTTTAACTGCCCACTTTCTTGCATGGGTAAAATGTTTTCAGATAGGAAAGAAGCTTTTTCTCTTCGATTGGGTTTTGTTGCCCAATTCCAGTGTTTTTCATTACTCCAGTAGGTAGCGTTTTTAAAAGCAGGTTCGTAACCTGTTTGATTTTTATTACGCTGAACCGCACCCCCACAATGATCAAAATGAAGGTGAGTTAAAAACACATCAGTAATATCGTTCTTATGGAACCCCTTCTCTTTTAGAGACTTTTCAAGCGTAAAATTTCCCCAAGGATAATAATAACCAAAGAATTTGTCACTTTGTTTATTGCCCATACCGGTATCAATTAAAGTCAATCGATCACCATTTTCAATTAAAAGACAACGAGAAGCAATGTCAATCATATTGTTCGAGTCTGCCGGATTGGTTCTAGACCAGATTGGTTTCGGAACTACACCAAACATTGCACCGCCATCTAGTTTAAAATTTCCAGCTTCTATCGGATAGAATTTCATAGGTGCAAAATAAGAAATAGTGTCAAATTATAGGTCATTGTTAAGGAATTATTATGACAGATCATTGTCAATTTTATTTGTTTATTGAAAAACCTGAATTTTCTATAAATTGCTTTTAAAATTCATATGTTTCAATAAGTTTAGACCAAAAGTTAACATATTTTGAACCTCATCTGTTTTAGCAATATGAAGGTATTTAAAAATCATTAAAGCTTCTCCGTTGCTTTCAATGTGGTGGATTTCATTATCTTCTAAAAATCGAATAAGATCTTCTGTGAAAAACTCACGTATTTCAGACTCCTCTTCTCCACTCAATAAAAACTTATTAGAAAAACCTTTATTTTTTTTAAAATTAATATCACCATTTGAACCAGAAAAAACTTTTACTCTATTAAAAATCTTATCAAACAAACCTTCTTTATCTACTATAAATTTTGGTATTAATTTTGGTAGTCTAATTACCTGAACCGTTGTTTTATATACTTCAAGAGCTTGCAAGGCCCCTTCATCAAAAACAATATCTGCTATTTCCCAATGTGCATTATTTTCGGAATCCAATCCCTGTAACGAATTGCTTTTCATTTCAATAGGCCGCGAGTCAAAAAAATGAAAATTTCTTAAGTATGAGGTATTCCAATCTACTTCACGCTCAAAAGACCAGCCGTTTATATTTGCCAATTTCTGGAGCATAATCTGCCGTTTTGAAATTCTCTTTTTTATTCTACCAGTAGCAATTTTTAGCGCTCTGTTGTGACTTGTTGAAGCAACGTGATTTTCCAAACCTATAAGACTTACTTTTCCACCAAAGTCATCATGAATTCGTTTAAAGTCAATAATATTTTCCATTATCGAAAGATCAACTAATCGCGTTTGAGATAGATCAATAACAACATCAGAACCATTAGGGATGTCATTTAGTAGTTTATCTAATTTTAATGCATACAAAAAGTTAGCAATCCCTTTTATCTTAACATTATAAGTTCCGTTTTCTAAATGATACACTTTTGATCCCGATGCGTAAATCATCTTAAAAAACTTTATAAAACCAACTTTAGCCAATAGCATTTGTAAAGTAAGAGTTATTAATATTCCACCAAATATTCCATAAAGCAAATCAGTAAATAATGTTATCAAAAGAGTTGAGGACAAAAAGAGTAATTGCTCTACTCCTTGATCATATGCTTGTTTAAAAACTTTTGGAGAAGCTAATTTATAGCCTGTGTGAACTAAAATGGCTGCTAAAGCGGCCAAAGGAATACTCCTTAAGACCGGTGCGAAAATTAAAACAAAAAGTATTAAAAATATACCATGATAAAAATTAGACCACTTTGTTTTTGCATTACTATTTACATTAACGGTACTTCTAACTATAACGGTGATGATAGGCAAGCCACCTAAAGCTCCCGAAACCATTGTACTAAGCCCTACACCAACTAAATCTTTATTTAGATTAGTCGTTCGCCTATAAGGGTCTAACTTGTCTACTGCCCTTGCGCTAGCAAGGGTTTCTACAGATGCAATCATCGTTATTGATAAAACTGTTAACCAAAACGGGAATGTAGTAATCATTCCAAAGTCTGGATGCATTATGCTTTCTAAAGGGTTATCGGGTATACTGATTAATAAATGAGGTCCAACGCTAAAACTTTTATCAAAAAAGAATAGATTATGTAAGTTGAAAAAATCAAAAACAAAAACAAAAGGCAAGGCCATCAATAGCACCCACATTGGAGCTGGAATAATACGAATAAATTTATATTTAATTTTTTTATAAAAAACAAGTACTAAAATTCCTGATATAGCAATTAACAAAACGAATGGATTGGCTTCTGGAAGTTTATTAAAAACATCTAAAAGCGTTCCTATTGTGGTTTCTGATGAGGATTTTGTTCCTAAGGTATAATGGATTTGCTTTGAAAAAATAATAACTCCAATTGCTGCTAAAATACCGTGAAGCACTGAAGACGGGAGTAATTTAGCAAAACGCCCTAATTTAAGAAACCCTAGTAGTGTTTGAATTGCGCCAGAAACAACAATAGCAGCTAGCACATAATTAATGTTACCATCTAAAACTACGAGTCCCCCTAAAATTACTGCAATTAATCCGGCCGCTGGGCCATTAATTGCTAAATGGCCTCCCCGAAAAAAGGTTGTTACTACACCTCCAATAATAGCAGAAAGCACTCCCGCCATAGGTGAAACTTCCGAGGCTACTGCTATTCCCAAAGCTAAAGGCAAGGCTACAAGTGAGACGCTAAGTGCGGCAGAAATGTCATTTCTCCAATTTTCTTTTAGTCCTTTTAGTCCAGTTGCTGGGATTTTGTTATTAATATTCATGGGGTATAATATACATATTTGTAAAAAAAAACTTACTAAAAAACTAAAATATTTACCTGACTTATTTGACCATAACTAAAAATATAAACCATTCCGTATTTAATTCACTTAATTAATAGAGAAACAGGAAGCGGTTTAATAGAGGGTGTTTTAGTAAGTTTAGCTTTTAAATATTATTAAGATAAGCATGTTAAATTATAGGTTTCAAACTAAATATTCTTGTTTTATTATAATATGATGTTCTGTAGCTAAAATAATAAAAATAAAGCAGAATCTTAGATAGCAACTTTATAAAATTAATTAGTATTTTTAACACAAAATTTATTAAATGTTAGAATTAGGAGGCGTAATTATTTTAGGGATTTTAGCCCAGTGGGTTGCTTGGAAATTAAAGATTCCTGCTATTCTACCCTTGTTGTTAATAGGTTTGCTGGTAGGCCCCATCTCTGCAGAATTTTTATCAATAGATGGAACCAAGTGGATAGAGCCAGTTTGGAACGGTGAAGAAGGATTGTTTGGAGGTAAAAATTTATACTATTTTGTTTCATTATCTATTAGTATTATACTTTTTGAAGGTGGTTTAACTTTAAAATTTAAAGAAATTAAAAGCGTTGGACCGCTAGTTATTACTAAGTTAATAACCTTAGGGTCTCTTGTAACTTTTTTTGGAGCTGGAATTGCAGCACATTATATTTTTAATTTAAGCTGGGAAATATCTTTTTTGTTTTCAGCATTAATTATCGTTACAGGACCAACAGTTATTACACCTATATTAAGAAATATACCCCTTAGAAAAGACATTTCAGCAATTTTAAAATGGGAAGGAATATTAATAGATCCAATAGGTGCATTAGTGGCCGTATTAGTGTTCGAATTTATAAGCGTTGGAGCTGGAGGTGAGTATACTAAAACTGCTTTAATTGAATTTGGAAAAATTGTATTATTTGGCTCTACTTTTGGGTTTACCTTTGCTCACGCATTAAATTTTGCGATTAACAGAAAATGGATTCCTCATTACTTATTAAATGTATTTGCATTAGCATCGGTTTTAGGTGTTTTTGTTCTATCCGATAGCTTTTCACATGAATCAGGATTATTGGCGGTAGTGATTATGGGAATGGTTTTAGGAAACTCTCAATCAAAATATTTAAAAGAATTACTTTATTTTAAAGAATCCCTTAGTATTCTTCTAATTTCTATATTATTTATTCTCCTTTCAGCCAATATTAATTTTAAAGATTTAATGTTGATTTATAAATGGGAAACAGCAGCTCTTTTTGCAGTTATTGTATTTATTATTAGGCCAATTGGCGTTTTGTTAAGCACTTATAACTCTTCATTGTCATTTAAAGAAAAAATGTTTATAAGCTGGGTTGGTCCAAGAGGAATTGTTGCTGCAGGAATTGCATCGTTATTTGGTTTAACATTAGTTTTTAAGGGTATAGTAGATGCTGAGTACATTACTCCATTAGTATTTATGATTGTAATGGGGACTGTTTTGCTCAACGCTACTACCGCACGCCTTTTTGCAAAAATAACAGGCGTTTTTTTAAAAAATTCAAATGGAATTTTAATTGTAGGTGCTTCAGAAGTTTCTCAATTAATAGGAATTTATCTTAAAAACAACAATCGCCATGTAGTTCTAATAGACAGCAATCAAACTAATATTGCAAAGGCAAAAAGCATAGGACTAGAGGCTTTGATGACCGATATTTATTCAGATACTTTAGAAGATAATATAGAATTAAACGACATAGGGTTTTTAATGGCATTAACAGGAAGTGCAGACATTAATAATTATGCAATCCAAAAATTTAAAAATCATTTTGGAGAAAATGGAGCTTTTAGGTTAGTAACTGAAGAAGAAAAAAACGATCCAACAAACAATCCAAAAGATGGCTTGTTTTCGAATACAGATGATTTTGCATTATTAACAAGAACAGCTCAGGATTACCCAATAATTAATGAAGTTTTAATAATTGACAAAGCTCATTACAAAAAGCTTATTAAACAGACAATAACTAATAAAAATACAATCCCATTATTTTTAAAAGACAAAAAAGGAGCATTGACTATTATTTCTTCTTTTAATAAAAACACTGACGACACTGCTACTGGATTTACGCTAGTTTACCTAGGGAAACCTATCAATACAGAAGAAAAACAGGATAAAGAGTAACTTAAAAAATAAGAATAACGTTATTATAAAATAAAACGAACTGCATTGAAAACGATATTAACCACAATTATTATATTAATTATAGTTATTTCCTGCAAAGAAGATGATACTGTTTCCTGCATTATTTGTAATTCATCACAAACCATTGCTTTTGAGGTTTGCGAGGAAAGTAACGGAAACGCTTCTGTAAACGGCGAGAACACCGAAACCCTATACGCTACTTATATTGCTGACTTAGAAGCGGCAGGAGCTACTTGCGTTAATTAAAATTAAACCTATTCAGGAGCCAGTTCAAAGGATAGCCCCTCCAGTTCTTTTGTTATTGCAATCTGGCATCCTAGCCTGCTATTTTCTTGCACATTAAAAGCTTCGGATAGCATTGCTTCTTCTTCATCCCCAGCATCAGGAAGACTATGATTTGAATTAATATAGCACTGACAAGAAGCACACATTGCTATACCACCGCAAACCCCAATAGTTCCTTCAGGCGCCAATTCATAGGAACGAATTATTTCCATTAGGTTCATTGCCATATCAGTAGGGGCGAGTACTTTATGGATATTTCCAGCCCTATCTTTTATAATGATATTAATGTCTGACATGATGTATGCTATTGGTTAATAGCTTGTATTACAGGTTTTTTTGCCTCTTTTCTAGTGCCATCAAACCCATCAACCCCACTTACCGTAGTGTATCTAAAAACATGTTTTTTACCAGGATTAATGATCTTATAAGCCGATTGGCACATAAGAGTTGCCTCATGGAATCCACATAAAATAAGTTTTAATTTACCAGGATAGGTATTGATATCACCAATTGCAAAAACTCCAGGAACACTAGTTTGGTAGTCAAACGTATTTACTTTAATCGCATTTTTTTCTATTTCTAAGTCCCAATTTCCAATAGGACCAAGTTTAGGCGACAACCCAAAAAGAGGTATAAAATGATCAATATCGATTTCTGTTTCAACTTTATCTTTAGTCACTATAAGGCTTTCTATTTTTTCCTTTCCTATTAGTTTTGTTATTTCTGCAGGAGTAATAATAGTTATCTTATTCTTCTTATTTAGTTCTCTTACTTTTTCTAAGGAATCTAATGCGCCTCTAAATTCATTTCTTCTATGAATAAGCGTAACTTCTTTCGCAATATTTGCTAAAAAAATACTCCAATCCAACGCAGAATCTCCACCTCCAGCAATTACTATCCGTTTATTTCTATAAATTTCAGGATCTTTAATTATATATTCAACTCCTTTACCCTCAAAGAAGTTAATGTTTTCAAGCATTGGTTTTCTTGGTTCAAAACTTCCAAGACCGCCTGCAATTGCAACAACTGGAGCCTGGTGCTGAGTGCCTTTATTTGTGATTACTGTAAAGATTCCATTTTTATCTTTTGTAATATTCTCTGCTCTTTCCCCAAGAGTAAACCCTGGTTCAAACTGTTTGCATTGTTCTAATAGATTTCTTGTTAAATCTCCAGCAAGTATTTCAGGAAATCCCGGTATGTCATAAATCGGCTTTTTTGGGTATATTTCAGAACATTGACCTCCAGCCTGAGGAAGGGCGTCGATTAAATGACATTTTAGTTTTAATAACCCTGCTTCAAATACAGCAAATAAACCAGTTGGCCCGGCTCCAATTATGATTATATCAGTTTTTATCATCTTAAATTTAGTCTAAATTTTATTTTTTTGATTCTAATAATAGCAATAACAAAATTACAAAGCTTTTTATATTTTTAAAGGTATTTTCTAATAATTTAAAACATGAGATTTAGTGCCCTAACTGTAATTTTCTTTAAAAAACCTATTCTTCCAATCCTTCTATTCTTAAAGCTTTATAGGTTTTAAAATATTTTTTCATAAATTTATAAAGAATATAAATAATAATAAAAAGATTAATTTTAATTTTACAGACAAATTTAATTAGAAAATAATGGCAATAAAAATTACAGATGAATGTATAAACTGCGACGCTTGTGTAGCAGAATGTCCAAACAATGCAATTTATGAGCCAGATCAAGAATGGTCATATTCTGATGAAACTATTTTAAAAGGAATGGTTACTTTACCCGGAGGCGGTGAAGCGGATGCAAGTATCGAAAACGAGCCTAGTTCTGATGAATATTATTTTATCGTAACTGACAAGTGTACGGAGTGTAAAGGGTTTCATGATGAACCTCAATGTGCCGCTGTTTGTCCAGTTGATTGTTGTGTCCCAGATGAGGATCATGTAGAATCTGAAGAAACATTACTTCAAAAGAAAGCTTGGATGCACGGTGAATAACCATTAAAAAACAATCATGCACATAAAAATTAGTCATTCAATTTAAGTACTGCCATAAAAGCTTCTTGCGGAATTTCTACATTTCCTACCAGTCGCATTCGTTTTTTTCCTTTTTTCTGTTTTTCAAGTAATTTACGTTTTCGAGAAATATCTCCTCCATAACATTTTGCAGTCACATCTTTTCGAAGCGCCTTTACCGTTTCTCTTGAAATAATTTTAGCTCCAATCGCAGCTTGTATTGGAATATCAAATTGTTGACGTGGAATTAATTGTCGCAGTTTTTCACACATTTTTTTACCGATATCATAGGCATTGTCTTGATGAAGTAGTGCGGAAAGAGCATCAACAGGACTTGCGTTTAACAACACATCTACTTTTACTAATTTAGAAACACGCATTCCAATTGGGTGGTAATCAAACGAAGCATACCCTTTTGAAACTGTTTTTAAACGATCATAGAAATCGAAAACAATTTCAGCTAAAGGCATATCAAAAGATAACTCAACTCTTTCTGGTGTTAAATAAGTTTGATTGGTAATTTGTCCTCGCTTACCAATACAAAGTGACATTACGGACCCTACAAAATCAGATTTTGTAATAATTGAAGCCTTAATGTAAGGTTCTTCTACTCTGTTTAAGCTAGAGGGCTCTGGTAAGTCAGACGGATTGTTAACCAATAAAATAGTATCTGGATTTTTATTGGTATAAGCATGATAAGAAACGTTGGGAACCGTTGTTATAACAGTCATATTAAACTCACGCTCTAGCCTTTCTTGTATGATTTCAAGATGAAGCATTCCTAAGAAACCACAACGGAATCCAAATCCTAATGCTGCAGAACTTTCTGGTTGAAATACTAAAGACGCATCATTTAATTGAAGTTTTTCCATAGAGTTTCTCAACTCCTCATATTCTTCCGTATCAACAGGATAGATGCCAGCAAATACCATTGGTTTTACATCTTCAAAACCAGCAATAATATTTTTCGTTGGATTTTTAAAATCTGTAACGGTATCACCTACTTTTACTTCTTTGGCTTCTTTTATGCCGGTAATCAAGTATCCAACGTCACCAGCTTTTACACTGGTTCTAATTTGTTGTTTTAATTTTAGCGAACCTACTTCATCAGCAAAATAATCTTTACCCGTAGCCATAAACTTAATATGCTGACCTTTTCTAATTTCTCCATTTAAAATTTTGAAATAAGTTTCAATACCTCGAAATGGATTGTAAACAGAGTCAAATATTAAAGCTTGCAAGGGCTCATTAACATCTCCTTTGGGCGCAGGAATATTATTAATTATTGCTTCTAAAATAGCTTCAATACCTATGCCTGTTTTAGCACTGGCTGGAATTACATCTTCCGCATCACAACCTAATAATCCAACGATGTCGTCGGTAACTAATTCAGGATTTGCAGAGGGAAGATCTACCTTATTTAAAACCGGGATAATTTCTAAATCATTTTCTAAAGCTAAATATAGATTAGAAATGGTTTGCGCTTGAATACTTTGTGCGGCATCTACGACTAATAAAGCTCCTTCACAGGCAGCGATAGATCGAGATACTTCATATGAAAAATCTACATGACCAGGAGTATCAATAAGGTTCAATACATAGTCTTCTCCTTTGTAATGATAATCCATTTGAATTGCATGACTTTTTATAGTAATTCCTCTTTCTCGTTCCAAATCCATTGAATCTAACAATTGGTTTTGTTTTTCACGAGAAGTTACTGCACCAGTAGCATCCATAAGACGATCTGCCAAGGTACTTTTACCATGGTCAATATGAGCTATGATGCAAAAATTACGAATGTTTTTCATATAAAAAATCTACAATATTTATTTGCAAATATAGAATAAAAGGAACCAAATTAGAAGGCTTAATTAGAATCCATTTTTATCATATTTTTTTATTTTTTTATTTCATAATAGATTTAAATAGACCTCTTTTCGTCGAAAAAGAGTAAATAATGCCAGTTAATAGTGATAATTTACTCATATTTGAATTAAGTTTATTTTTCTATTGAGACTTTTCAACTCCCCATGATAAAATTTAGAAAAATTTAATAAACTCCATATTTACATTTTACATGAAGAAAGTGTTTTTATTGATTTTTTTGCAACTCCCCTTAGTTTTATTCTCGCAAAATAATATTATTGAGGGACAGGTTGTCGATTCAGAAAACAATCCCCTTTCATTTGTAAATATATTAGTTTATGAGAACCAAGATTCTCAGCCTTTAAATGGTGCTGTTACTGATATTAACGGAAAATTTGCAATTGATAATTTAGAAAGTCATAACTATTATATGAGATTTTCTATGGTTGGATTTACATCGGAATCTAAAACAATCAACCCTATCGATTCAATTCATTTTACAATCATTTTAAAAGAAAGCTTAGAGGAATTGGATGAAACTATAATTACAGCGAAAGCTCCTGACATTATTAGAGCACCAGGAAAATTAATATTTAATGTAGAGAACACATCACTATCAACAGGAAATACTTTTAATTTGTTAAAAAGAACACCTGGTGTTTTGGTCATGGGTGATAATATTCAGGTTCAAAGAACGGTACCGATTGTATTTATAAATAATAAAAGAGTGTATTTAACATCTTCCGAATTGGCTCTTTTATTAAAGAGCATGGATGCTTCTAATATAAAATCTATTGAGGTAATCACTAACCCATCAGCTAAATATGATGCAGAAGGAACAACAGTATTAAATATTATTACTTCAAGAGCAGTTTCTGTTGGCTATAAAGGATCTGTAAATTCTACTTGGGAACAAGCAAGGTATTCCAAGTATAGTTTTTCAACTGCTCAATATTTTAAAAACAATTGGCTGAACGCCTACGCGAGCTATAGCTTTAGCCCAAGAAAAGACTATAAACATGATGATAATTATATTCGATTTTTTAACCCTGATAACACCACTACCAAATCAATATGGGAATCGGATTTTGAAAAAATCTCATATTCTAAGGCACATCAAGGAAATTTAAATTTAGATTTTATTTTAAATCAAAAGAATACTATAAGTTTTTCTTCTACAGCTATGGTATCGCCAAATAAAACTTTTGATAATAAAGTAAATGGAGTCATATTGAATGCACAGAAAGGACTCGATTCGCTATTTATAACGAATAGCTATTTAATAAATGACGCTACCAACCTTTCGTTTAATCTAGAACATAAAATAGATTTTAACGAGCAAGACAGCGAATTAAAAACATCAGTTAATTTTATTAAATATGACAACAGTCAAACACAAACTTTAAATACAAACTATAACCTTCCTTCTGGAGAATTAACAAATAATGTTAATTTTTATACTGATGCAGAACAAGATAGCGACATCTTTACTGGACAAATAGATTACGTAAAGACTATTTGTGAAGGTAACTTTGAAGTGGGTTTAAAGTATTCTAATATTAAAACTGAAAGCGCATTAGATTTTTATGATCTTGAAAATAACTTTCCAATTCATAACGACGTTAATTCCGACTTATTTATTTACATAGAAACAATTTATGCAGGATATTTAAATTATTCTAAAAGTTGGAAAAAGTGGACTATTAATGCGGGTCTTAGAGGAGAATATAGCGATGTAAAAGGAGATTCAAAATCCTCAGAGACCATCAACAATCAAGAGTATTTTAATATTCTCCCTTCAATTGCTGCATTATATACAAAGAACGAAAACAATGTTTTTGGAATGAGTTATAAACGGAGTATTGAACGTCCCCGTTATCAGAGCTTAAACCCTTTTACTTATTTTATTACCGATAATATTTCTGTTAGTGGAGACCCTTATTTGACACCAACCTTAACAGATAAATATGCGATTAGCTATACTCTAAACAATAAATGGGCTTTTGAAGCTTATTATACTTATAATAAAGATCCTTTAGCGGTTTTATCATTTCAAGATAACGAAAACAGCACCACTCAAAACATAGATACAAACATAATTAAAGATGTTAATTATAGTTTTGATATTTCTTATGCTACTTCGCTATTTTCTTGGTGGTATTTATCGGTATATACATCCACCTATTATTTACAAAATGAATTTTATGCTACATATAGTCAAGCAGAAGAAACCTATACCAACGAAACTTATGGATTCTACGCTGAAATGTATAGTGGTTTAACATTATCTAAAGACAAAACTCTCACAAGCGATATCAGCACAAGCTATATGTCTAATATGATATATGGGTCTATCAATTATAAAAACCAATTTGTGTTTTCGGTTTCATTTAGAAAATCAATTTGGGAAAATAGAGCCAGTATAAGTTTCGGTGTAGATGATATTTTTAACACCAATAATATTCCTTTAAATTCAAGGTATTACAATCAGGATAATAGTTATTTTGCTAAACCTGAATCAAGATTAGTAAGAGTTGGTTTTAAATATAACTTTGGGAATTATAAATTAATAAATAATAAAAAAAACTATAAAACTGACGAAGAAAATAGGTTGGATTAATTAAAATACCTCTATAACTTCAAAATACGAACCTTGATTTTCCCTATCGATTCCAAATACATGATTAAATATTAATAATATCAATTTTACCTAAGTTAAATTGTTTCTATCTTTCAAACCTTCACAAATACGGTAACTTCTATTTAATTTTAGATTTTCGTTGATCGTTTTTTTCATGTTATTGGCAGTAACGTATTCGTTTTATAATGTTAATTAAAATAAAAAGACGAGAATTATAAATGTGCAATCAGACTTTTTGTTTATTTATAGCTAGAAAATATAAAAAGGTTTTTTCATAATAAAAAGATGCATATTAATTTACTTATTTTTGCAGCATATGGTTAAAATTGATAACATAGAACTTGGCGACTTTCCTTTATTATTAGCACCAATGGAAGACGTAAGTGATCCTCCTTTTCGCGCATTATGTAAAGAACAAGGAGCAGACGTTGTATATACAGAGTTTATTTCTTCGGAAGGGTTAATTCGTGATGCCGCTAAAAGCGTTATGAAGTTAGATATATACGAAAAGGAACGTCCAGTAGGAATCCAAATATTTGGTGCCAACTTAGAATCGATGTTGAGAAGTATAGAGATTGTGGAGGCTTCTAAACCAGATATTATAGATATTAATTTTGGTTGTCCTGTAAAAAAAGTAGTTTCAAAAGGAGCAGGAGCAGGAATTTTAAAAGATATTGACTTAATGGTTTCGTTAACAGAAGCCATGGTAAAGCATACTTCGTTGCCAGTTACTGTAAAAACTCGTTTAGGATGGGATGAAGATACCATAAAGATTGTAGAAGTTGCTGAGAGGTTACAAGATATTGGTTGTAAAGCAATTTCTATTCATGGAAGAACGCGAAAACAAATGTATAAAGGAGAAGCTAATTGGGCTCCCATTGCTGAAGTAAAAAACAACTCTAGAATGCACATTCCTGTTTTTGGGAACGGTGATGTTAATACTCCTGAAAAAGCTAAAGAAATGAAAGATGTCTATGGGCTTGACGGCGCAATGATTGGCAGGGCAAGCATTGGGAATCCTTGGTTTTTTAGAGAAGTTAAGCATTATTTAAAAACGGGAGAACATTTGTCACAACCTACAATGGAAGAGCGTATTTATGCCGCAAAAAGACATTTACAAATGGCAATTGACTGGAAAGGTGAAAAGTTAGGGGTTTTTGAAACTAGAAGGCATTATACCAATTATTTTAGAGGCATTCCACATTTTAAGGAACATAGGATGAAAATGGTAACAAGTGACGAATCAATAGATGTTTTCAAAGCACTTGATGAAGTTGCACAAAAATTTAAAGGTTTCCAGTTTGCCTAAGAAATCAATTTTTCAGAAACTCTGGTTGCTGCAATTTTTGAAGCAAAACCACCCAACACTAAAATGGTAATAAACACAATAACCACATTAATAAGTTCCAATTTTACAGGATAAGGCAAGCTAGGCGTAATTGGAATAAATCCAATTTTTTGTTGTAAAAAAACAGTAATGACTCCTAATAAAAGGCCTATTAATAAACCGATTAAGGTCATTAACACTCCCTTGTAAAAAAATATTTTTCTAATTTCTTTAATTGTTAATCCCAAAGAGTAAAGTGTTTTAATTGTCTTTCTTTTTTCAAGAATGGTCATAATAATAGTCCCTGCAATATTGAAAATAGCAATTGCAGCTATTAAGCTAACAAAAATGTAAACAAACAAGTTTTCAATATTTAACATCTTATAAAGCCCATCGTTCTGTTGTATCCTGTTTTTGATAATAATTCCGTCCGGAATAAAGGCTTTTAGTAGTTTTCGAATGTTCTTTGAATCAGCATTAGGGGCTAGTTTTAATTCTAAAGCAGAAACCTTTGTAGCATCTAATTTCAATAAAGATTGAGCAAATTCGATATCAGAAAACACATACTTACTATCTAGGTCTGAATTTACACTATACATCCCAGAAGCAACAACTTTTCTTTTAGTGAAGGCATCTGTTGGATTTATTATTTGGCCAGTTCCAGGTTTGGGCACATATATCTCTAATAAATTACCATAATCAAGTACTCCCATAGATAATTTTTGTGAAATACCAAGTCCAATTACAACCTCATCTTTATCCGGTGTCAACCACTTGTTTAAAAATAAAATACTATCAACTGGAATCACATTTTTAAAACTTTCATCCACTCCCTTAATCAGAGCAATCAGGTTTTTCCCACGGTATTGAAGAAATACACGTTCTTCAATAATTTTTGAAAAGGCTTCAACACCTTCGATCTTTTTCAGCTCCTCTTCCGAAGACTTAGAAAATGAAAATGTTTTTCCATTCGCTGGATATATTTTTAAGTCTGAATCAAAAACATTGGTAAATTGAAGGCTATAACCTCTTAAACCAGAAAACCCAGATAATACTATAAATAATGCTAAGGATCCTACTACAGCTGCAGAAATTGCAATTCTTGAAATAATATTAATTGCATTTTTACTGCTTTTTGAAAACAAATAACGCTTTGCAATGTAGAGGGGTAAATTCAATTATAAATTTTTTCTTTTATCCAATAAATCAGTATCCTTAATAGGGTTTTCTTTCCCTTTTACTGCATTTTCTAAATTGTTTATATATTCTAGAGAGTCATCATTATAAAACACCAAATCTGGCATTTTCCGAAGCTGGTGTTTTGTTTTTTGTGCTATTTGATGTTTTATTTTAGGTTTTAACTCGTTTAACTCTTTAACAATTAAATCAGATTTTTCAGGAGGAAAAACACTGGTAAACACTTTTGATAAAGAAAGATCTGTCGTAACGGTAACTTTAGAAACCGAAATAATAATTCCTAATTGCCCTGATTCACGCAACATCTTTTGTAATACCAACGCTAAATCATTTTGTAGCACTCCTGCAATCTTTTTTTGCCTATTAGTTTCATTCATATTGCAAAAATACTACATTTAATAAAAATGACCATTTAAATAGCTAGATTGAAAGTAAAAAGCCCTTTAGAATTCTTATTTTTGTATTGTTTGAGATAATTAACTATGAAAAAAATAGAGCACATTGGAATTGCAGTAAAAAGTATAGAAAAGGCAAATAAAATTTACACTAGTTTATTAGGGTCTTCTCCATATAAAATAGAAGAAGTAAAAAGCGAAGGAGTAAAGACCTCTTTTTTTAAGACAGGGGAAAGTAAAATTGAATTGTTAGAAGCCACTAATCCCGATAGTCCTATCGCAAAGTTTATTAAAAAGAGGGGAGAAGGAGTTCATCACATTGCATTTGCTGTAGATGACATACAATCTGAGATAGTTCGACTTAAAAAAGAAGGATTTATTGTGTTGAATGAAACCCCTAAAAAGGGCGCAGACAACAAGTTAGTTGCATTTTTACATCCTAAATCTACAGAGGGTGTATTAATTGAATTATGCCAAGACAGAAAATAACAATAAAATAGCTTGCGGAATATATAAAGAGTTTTAAATTTGCAATCTGAATGTCGGTCCCATAGCTCAGCTGGTTAGAGCACCTGACTCATAATCAGGGGGTCCATGGTTCGAGCCCATGTGGGACCACTTT
>Ga0208814_1000516_pt1 | contig 23306 bp, 24 predicted proteins | sample MalvirAntarct_55_FD_184253 | JGI IMG/M metagenome (GOLD analysis project Ga0208814, IMG submission 184253) | Marine viral communities from the Global Malaspina Expedition - Malaspina viral metaG Antarct_55 (SPAdes) (version 2) | ecosystem: Environmental > Aquatic > Marine > Oceanic | place...
AAAGGTGTTTATAGAAATTTAAATAACGGTCAAATATTAGGATTTGATAGAAATGATTTTGACATATTTAGAAAAAATCTTAGTAGTCATTTTGATTTTACATTAAACGAAGCTAAATTTAAAGGCAAAACAGTTGATTTAAACAAACCAACAAGAGGCGACAGTAAGAAATTTAAAGTTTATGTTAACTCAGGTAAGAAAAATGCTGATGGTTCAATTAAGGTAAAAAAAGTAAATTTTGGACATGGTGGAACATCTGCTAAAAAGGCAGGACAAAAAACAATGTCAATTAGACAATCAAACCCAAAGGCTAGAAAAGCATTTAGAGCAAGACATAATTGTTCTAATCCAGGACCTAAAACTATGGCAAGATACTGGTCTTGTAAGAAGTGGTAATATTTATAATAGAATAAAAATAAACCAATGAAAGAATTAAATACGTTTAGAAAATTTCTTACAGAAGAAGAAGAAGGTAATAAAATACCTGAAGCAGCTTTAATTTTACCTAGAGGTAAAAAAATAATATTACAAGCAGAAGAACAAGATTATAAGAGGGGGTTAATTGTAGAATTAACAGATGAAGGTGGATATAAAATTAATTATTGGTACGGGGATGACGTAAAAGTTTATCCTGCAGAAGTTGAAGTAGATGGTGAGTCAATAAAAGACGACGCAAATGAAGTTTACATTAAATTCCACCCAGAACTAGAAAAATAAAATAAAATGAAAGAATTAAATAGATTTAGACAATTCCTTACTGAAGGTAATATAGTAAAAGAAGATGTATCTTCAAGATTTATAAATAAATATCTTTCTATGGTTACACCAGAGAATTTTAAAGATATTGAAGATATAGAATCATATAGTGATAGAGATAAAGCTATATTTATGTACTTAGAAATAGTCCCAGGTATTATGGTAGGCGATGAGTTAGCAAGGGATCTTAAAAACAAACCAGGTGAAGAAATAGTTGGATATTTTAAAGATAAAAATTATAGTTATATGCCTTATAGTGCGATGGATAAAACATTTGGTTCTAAAACCCCTACTGGAATGGAATTTGAAAGAGGACAACCAGACAAAGTACATTTAGATAGAACTCATAACATGAGAATTAATAAAATCCTAAGAAGCGAATATCCAGATGTTATTGATTTTATGAAAAGTGATAGAACAGGAGGTAATGCAATAGACGTTCATAATGCTATCCAAGATAGATATAGTGATGAAGCAAAAGACGGAAGAAGCAGAGAAGTAAGTTATGAAGAATACGCTTCAGATTTTGCTGATGCTATGATGAATAGAGCTGCAGGTAATTTAAACGAAAATAAAATGAAAGAATTATATAGATTTAGACAATTTCTTGCTGAAGGAGTAATTAAAGAAGAAGTAGACGTTAATAAAATACTATCTGATGGTGGGTATGACATTATTGATGATGAAGAATTATTAATGACTGTTAAGGCTCGTCTTAAAGTTTATCCATACAATATAGATGCTAAGAAATTAAATTTTTTAGTAATGAAAATTGAAGATGAAGAGGGTGGAAATATTGATTTTAGTGAAGGTAATCTAAACGAAAACGAAGAAAAAATGTATACTCTTTTTACTACTAACGTTGAATACGATAACGGAAAAACTGGTTATATGTACCAATTAGTAGATTCAGAAACTGAAGAAGAAAATGAAATTGGTTTTGATCAATTATATTTTGTAGGAAAAGGAGATGCATCTGATCCAAGAGTATTTACTGGTAAAGATTTTGAAGAATTTGATCAAGGTAGCTATCGAGAAGAAGAAGTATCAGCTGAAGAAGCTATGAAGATATATAAAGGTTTAATTTCTAATGAAAATGTAAAAATGAATGAAGGAGAAGTTCCTATGGAATTATTAAAATCAATTCAAAAATATGCTAATGAAGATAATGGAATGGGGTTTCAAGATGCATTAAAAAAGATAAAAACTGCCCTATATAAAGTAAATAGAGAAACACAAGGATTTTCAGATATGGAACAAGAAGAAATACCAATGTTTAAAGGCACAAGAGATGCTTTAGATGATATTAACATTGAAATATAATAATATGGAATGTAATTGTAAAGAATGCAACTGTGGAAAGTCTTGTGACTGCCCTTGTTGTGATTGTTAGATTGAAAACATATAGACAGATTCATAGCCTGTCGCGATTAAAAAATAAACAGATATCTGTGGCGTCTCATTTGGAGACGCCATTCTTAGTTCGTATATTAACACATAAATAAGGATACAATATGAGTAAAAATGTAGTAATGGTTGGAGCAGGTGTAGCGAATGTAAATGCTGCTACTAAGCTAATTGACAATGGTTTTAAAGGTAAAATTACTATCATTGATATGGGAAAAAATCCATATGACAGAAAATATTCCGAAGTAATGGAAGGGTTTTTGGGAGCTGGTGGTTGGTCTGATGGTAAATTAACTTACCATACTTCAATTGGGGGTCAATTATCAAAATACACAGGTGAAGAAAAAGCAATGGAGTTGTTTGATCAAGTTATAGCTAACTTTAAACGTTTCCACCCTAAACCAGAAGAAGTACAATGTTCAAATCCTATAGCAGAACCTGAATTTATTAAACCGTATTTTGGTTTAAGACTATTCCCTGTATGGCACGTTGGTACAGACTATTTACATGAAATTGGTAAAAATTGGTATGATTTCTTAGTAGAGGGTGGTGTAGAATTTATATGGGAAACTAAAGTAACTAGCATTGATTTTGATAATAATGAATTGTTTATTGGTGAAGAAGAATCTTTTGTAGATCCAAAAAATTGGCCGATTTCATATGATAAACTTATTTTTGGTGTAGGTAAATCGGGTATTGACTTTGGTAAAGCATTAGCGGAACAATTCGAACTACCAACTGAATCTAAACCAGTACAAATTGGTGTGCGTTTTGAAGCACCACAAAAACACTTTCAAAAGTTAATTGATGTATCCTATGATTTTAAATTATATCGTAAGTATGAGGATAAGGGAGTATCACTTCGTTCATTTTGTACTAACAATAATGCAGCTTATGTTGCTGTTGAAGAAACATATGGCGATCATAGTTACAATGGGCACGCTAAGAAAGATGAATCGTTTAGGAATGATATGACAAATTTTGGTATTTTAATGGAAGTTCAAGGAATTGATAAGCCATTTGAATGGTCAAGAGATGTAGTTAAGAAATTACAAATAGATGGTACAGGATTATATTATAGTCCAACACGTAAACCATCTACAACATCAGAAGGTGAAAATGTATCTGCTATACAAGTAGACACATTACACAAAATAGCAAAATCAATGCAACCATATTTTATGTATGTATATGATTTTATAGAGGATATGAAAAAAGTATTTCCTACATTAAACGACGATTGGGGTATTTATGTACCCGAAGTAAAATATCTATCACCTGAGCCACTTGTCGATTACACCAATTTAGCACTCACTAAGTATCCTAACGTACATTTCGTAGGTGATGCTCTATCAGCTAGAGGTATAACGGTAAGTGGTGCACAAGGGACATATGTTGCAGAACATATATTAAAAAGTTAGGATAACATATATAAATTTTGTATATTTACAATAAATAATAATTATGGCAGATAAAAAAACACCTTATCCAAAATCTAAAAAATTAAAAAAAGTAGATGGAACCATTGCCCACGTTTGGGATGGTAAATTACATAATTGGGAAGGTCCCGCTTTGATACCCGAGGGTAATGAAAAAAGGAGAGAATATTATCTTTATGGTATTCAATATACTGAAGAGGATCATAAAGAAGCAATTAGACAACAAACAGGTTTACCTTGGTATAAACAACCAGCAGCAAAGGGTGCTAATCACAGAAATTAAAATAATATGAAAATAGGTTTATGCGGTACAATGAGCGTAGGTAAAACTACACTAGTAAATGCTTTAAAAGAATTAAAGCAATTTAAAGGTTATGAATTTGCAACAGAACGCAGTCAACATTTAATGTCTTTAGGTATTCCATTAAATACGGATTCAACATTAAAAGGACAAACTGTATTTTTAGCAGAACGTTGTGGTGAATTAATGCATGACAATATTATTACAGATAGAACAATATTAGATGTTATGGCATTTACCTTAAATGCTAAGTCAATACCCCACCAAGATAAGGATGCGTTTGAAGTATATGCTAGCGAATTTATTAGAGAATACGATTATATATTTTATATATCCCCTCATGGAATAGAAATTGAAGATAATGGCGTACGTGAAACCGATGAACATTATAGAGATTTAATTGATTTTACAATTACTACTCTTATTAAAAGACATGGTCATAAAGCGGGCCAAATAGAAAAGATATCCGGATCTACAGAGGAACGAATTCAACAAATATTAAATATTACTAGTCTTTAACATATTTATAATAAAATCTAACTATAACATTATATAATGAAAAGATCTAAATTAAAAGAGTTTATAAAAGAAGAAATTCTAACATCTCTAAAAGAGGCTACAATTGAAACTTCACCACAAAATTTATCTAAAGTAAAGTCTCAGGCTAAGGATGATGATATAATTAAAGTAGTAGAAGATAAAGAAGATAATTGGGCTGATTACACAGACATAGGACAATTTTACTTAGAAGGATTTGGTAAAGAACACACTTTAGATGATAACCAATTAGAAAATTTAGGTAAAAAAATTGTTGACCAATTATATAAAGGTGATGTAGGTAAGGCATATGATGATATTGTAGGTCGCTTTAGAAACAAACCAAAAGATATAAAAGAAAATGAAGATGACGACACAGAAAAAGATGCAGTTAAGGCAGCAAAATCTGCTCGTGGTAAACATAAAAAATTAGATATTGCGGTTAAGGCTTTAAAGGACATTACTACTGAGATGAAGTCTATAGCCCGTGAGTATAGTAAAGCAGACGGTATTGAAAAAGAAAAAATTAAGGATAAATTAAAAACTAAAACAGCTAAGAAAAAAGAACTAGAGTCTTTAGTAGCTAAATTAGAAAAGGATGTCGTTTAAAGAAAGACTTTTATACCTTGCTATAGCATTTTTGGGGGTCTATTATTTAATTAATATGTACTCTTCAAATGAAAAAGAATATATTAATAAATATAATAATAAAATAGAGGCATTAGAACAAAAAGTTGATTCGTTACATTATATAAACGAAAATTTAGTATATAAAATTGATACATTAAATCAAGAAATACAAAAATTAGACAACGCCATTTATTTACAGAACAATAAAATTATTATATTAAAAAAGCAAACAAATGAAAAAATTAATGCTGTTGATTCTTTTAACGATGACGAGCTTACTAGGTTTTTCACAGAGCGCTATAGACAGCACCTCGATTCAATTAAAAAAACCAATAGTAAAACTCGTAATTAAAGATTTAATACAAGGTGATGGGCTTAAAAAAGAACTATCCCTTATATCAACTAAAGTTTTTTTGTTAGAAAATAAAATTGTTATAAAAGATAGTGTTATTAATAATCTAAATTCTCAAATAAATAATTTTAATTCTATATTGTTTACTAGTAAGAAACAGTTTGAATTAGCAGAGGATTTAAATGCAAAATTAAAGTTATCATTGAAAAAACAAAGACTTAAAACTAAATTAACAGGAGGTGTAGGTATTGTAGCTATTGTTGGTGTAATTCTTTTACTAAAATAATAATGGCTGATATAAAAAAAGTAATACGCCAAGAATATTTAAAATGTGCTACGGACCCAGTACATTTTATGCGTAAGTACTGTTATATACAGCACCCACAACGTGGTCGCATACAGTTTAACCTGTACCCATTTCAAGAAAAAATATTAACGTTATTTCAAAATAACGACTATAGTGCTATACTAAAATCTAGACAACTAGGTATATCAACATTAGTGTCAGGTTACTCTCTTTGGTTAATGACCTTTCATAAAGATAAAAATATACTGGCCTTAGCAACTACACAGGCAACCGCAAGAAATTTAGTAACAAAAGTACAATTTATGTGGGAAAATTTACCTTCATGGCTTAAAGTAGATTCTGCGGAAAATAATAAATTATCACTTAGATTTACTAATGGTTCAAAAGTACAAGCAAAATCTTCAAATGCTGATGCCGCACGTTCGGAAGCAGTATCATTGTTGATAATTGATGAAGCAGCCTTTATTGATAATATTGCTGAAACATGGGCATCAGCACAACAAACCCTAGCGACTGGTGGTGGAGCTATAGTATTATCTACACCTTATGGTACAGGTAATTGGTTTCATCAAACTTGGGTTAAGGCGGAACAGGGAGAAAATGATTTCTTACCAATTAAACTTCCATGGTATGTCCATCCTGAAAGAGATCAGTCATGGAGAGATGCACAGGATAATTTATTAGGTGATCCTAGATTAGCAGCACAAGAATGTGATTGTGATTTTAGCACATCAGGTGATATAGTATTTTATAATGAACATTTAGAATATTATGAAAAATCCTTTATTAAAGAACCACTAGAACGTAGAGGTGCAGATCAAAACTTATGGGTTTGGGAAAATGCTGATTATTCTAGATCTTATATGGTCTTAGCAGATGTTGCTCGAGGTGATGGAAAAGATTTTTCTACTTGTCATGTAATGGATGTTGAAACTAATGTTCAAGTAGCAGAATATAAAGGTCAAATTGGTACTAAAGAATTTGGACATTTATTAGTAGGATTAGCTACAGAATATAATGAAGCATTACTAGTAATTGAAAACGCCAACATAGGATGGGCTACAATACAAGTAGCTATAGATAGAAACTATTCTAACCTTTACTATTCACAAAAGAGTGGAGAAGCCAATGCTAGTTCGTATTTTGACCAATATGAGGACAATTCTAAAAAAGTAGCTGGTTTTACAATGTCATCTAAAACAAGACCTATGATAATAGGTAAGTTTCAAGAATACATTGGTGATAAAGGAGTAACAATTCAATCTAGAAGGTTGATAGAAGAAATGAAAGTATTTATTTGGAAAAATGGAAGGGCAGAAGCGCAAACAGGATATAATGATGATTTAGTAATGGCTTTTGGGATGGGGATGTATGTTAGAGATACGGCATTAAAATTTAAACAAAGAGGAATAGACTTAACAAAACAAACCTTAGGTAATATGACAGTTAATAGAACACCTTACCAAGGTGGTTATGGTAGCGGTTACAATCAACAAGTAAAAAACCCATATAGCATGAATGACGATAAAGGTAATAAAGAAGATATTAGTTGGTTATTATAACCATATTTATAAACAATAATTATATATTAGATGGCAGATAAAAGTGTATTTACAAGATTAAGGAGATTATTTTCTACAGACGTAGTAATACGAAATGTTGGAGGTAACCAAATTAAAACCATAGATTCGGGTCATATCCAATCTAGTGGAGAGTATGAAACAAATGCTCTAGTAGACAGATTTAATAAAGTCTACTCCTCAGCCCCTACCTCATTATATGGGGCACAATTTAATTTAAACTATCAATATTTAAGAACACAACTATACTCAGAATATGATGTAATGGACACAGATGCTATTATAGCCTCTTCTCTTGATATTATAGCAGATGAGTCTACACTTAAAAATGATATGGGTGAAGTGCTTCAAATTAGAAGCTCTAATGAAGATATACAAAAAATATTATATAATTTATTTTATGATGTATTAAATGTAGAATTTAATCTGTGGATGTGGGTTAGACAAATGTGTAAATATGGCGATTTTTTCCTAAAATTAGAAATAGCTGAAAAATTTGGTGTATACAATGTTATACCTTACACAGCATATCATATTGAAAGACTTGAAGGTCAAAATCCTGAAAATCCTTCTGAAGTAAGGTTTAAATGGAATCCTGAAGGTTTTTCTGGAGGTTCTTCTAGTGGTTATTATAATGTAGCAGGGGCTAATGGAGCAAACGATGATAGAAGTGGTATAATATATGATAATTATGAAATGGCTCACTTTAGAATGGTGGGTGATGTTAATTATTTACCTTATGGTAGGTCTTATATTGAACCAGCTAGAAAATTATTTAAACAATACACGTTAATGGAAGATGCGATGTTAATTCATAGAATTGCTCGTGCTCCTGAAAAAAGAGTATTTTATGTAAACGTTGGAGCAATTCCACCTAATGAAGTAGAAGCATTTATGCAGAAAACTATCAATAACATGAAACGTACTCCAATGATGGATGAAAAAACAGGTGAATATAACTTAAAATATAACATGCAAAACATGTTAGAAGATTTTTACATTCCTGTTCGTGGTAATGATAGCGCAACAAAAATTGAAACAACACCAGGATTACAGTATGATGGTATTGCGGATGTTGAATATTTAAGAGAAAAATTATTTGCTGCTCTTAAAGTACCAAAATCTTTTATGGGTTATGGAGAAGGAGAAGCAGGTAAATCTACATTAGCACAACAAGATATTAGATTTGCTCGTACTATTGATAGAATACAAAGAATATTATTATCTGAGCTCCAGAAGATTGCTCTAGTTCATTTATACACACAAGGGTTTAGAGATGAAACCTTAACAAATTTTGAATTGTCAATGACAACTCCTTCTATCATTTATGATCAAGAAAGAATTGAATTAATGAAATCAAAATCTGAATTAGCAGGTACATTATTAGAACAAGGTTTAGTACCATCTGATTGGATTTACCACAATGTATACCACTTTAGTGAAGACCAATATGATGAGTATAGAGATCTAGTTCGCGAAGACTCTAAACGCAAATTTAGAAATGATCAAATTTTAGCAGAAGGCAATGATCCAGTAGAAAGTGGTCAATCATATGGAACTCCTCATGATTTAGCTTCATTATATGGTAAAGGCAGAACAATGTCTGATCCTGCTAATGTACCTGATGGGTATGCTGATGATTTAGAATTAGGTCGACCTAAAGATGGGGTTACTAATAGAGGAAAACAAGACAATAATTTCGGTAAAGACCCTCTAGGAGTTAAAAGCATGAAAGGAACAGATAAAAATGATGGAGATTTTAAACCAAGACTATCAGAATTTGAAGACCCTAAAATAACTTACCTAAAAAATAAGGATATATTTAAAGGTTTAGACAAAAAACAACTAATATTTGAACAGGATAAAGCGGACTCTTCATTACTTGATGAATCTCGACTAAAATCTTAATATTTATAAATAAATATATTTTTGATGAAAATTAAACACTCAAAGTATAAAAATACAGGTATACTATTTGAATTACTTGTTAGACAGATAACTGCGGATACCCTGTCGGGTAAAGAATCCAAGGCTATTGACTTATTAAAGACTTACTTTGTAAAAACAGAATTAGGTCGTGAATATAAGTTGTATGAAACAATTACAAAGTCTAAAGTACTAAATGAATCTAGAGCTACCGTATATTTAAATACTACACTAGATAACTCTAAAATATTTAATAGAGGTGCTTTAAGAAAGCAAAAGTACAATTTAATTAATGAAATAAAAAACCATTATAACTTAAATACTTTCTTTGGTTCACAAATTAAAAACTACAAAGAAACTGCAGCCTTGTATACATTAATCGAGGGTGTTAATTCTAAAACTGTAGTTGACAATAACCAGTTAATTGCTAGTAAAATAACAATACTAGAATTTTTAACTAAAACTGAAATAAAAAAGACCAAAAAAGACCAAGTACTAGCCGAATTTACTACTTACGATAAGGATGTAAGGTCCTTAACTTATAGAATATTACTAGAAAAATTTAATGAAAAGTATGATGGTTTAAGTCAAGATCAAAAACAAGTACTTAAAGAATTTATCACCTCCGTAGACTCAACACCCGGATTAAGAACTTTTTATAATTCTAAAATAGTTTTACTTAAAAATTCCTTAAAAGAATCTTCTAAAGATATTAAGGATGAAGCTACTAAAATAAAAATTAACGAGATTACTAAGTTTTTAGTAGAATTAAATAAAACAGATAAGGTAGATAATGATAATCTAGTTGATTTGTTACAATACTACGAATTAGTAAATGAAATTAAAATAGCAAATGGCGTTAAAATATAAACTTAAAGAAATAGAAGTAGGTGACGTAAAAATAGATAACGGAGTTAAGTCTGTAGTTACAAGTAAAGACCCTAATACGGGTGCTATATCTTGGTCTATAGATTATGTTCCTAATTTAACTAAATTAGTTGAAGATTCTATGGAATTAGCTAGTACGGCAAAGGGTGTGTATCAAAAAGCTAAAGATGATAAAAAATTTCTAGATATATACGAACAATCAAAACAATTAAGAAATACAATTCGTACCCATGTTAGAAATAATTATCCTGAAGACTATAAAAAATCAACAAACGAATCAGTAGAAGAAGGAGTAGTTTATGATAATGAAACTCAAATATTAAAAGCTAAAATTTATGCTGAGGATTTTATGAGATCATATCGTAAAATGCTTAGAATAGTTGATGGTAACTTTGGAGAAGTAGCAGAAGCTGAATTTAAAAAGATAGTAAAGGCCAAATTTAATGGTATGAATGAATCTGTAGTTAAAGAAGAAACATTTGAAGACGAAATCGTAAGATTAGAAGATACAATGTACGTTGATCGAAGAGATGGTGGTAAAATTTTTATACACCCCTTAGATAAACCAGGTGTAAGAAGACCTTCAAAAGATTACATTTCAATTAGTGGTAATAACATAACAGCTGTTCAAGGATACAATTCAGGACCAATACAAGATTTAGCAGATACCTATGGTTTATTTGTTGATAAGGATTCACGACTAGTCCCTATGGGTAAAGATTATGCTAGTGGAAAAGCATCATTATTATCCTCTAATATTTTAAGAGACGCTATTAAAGCAATTGAAGATGCAAGGAACATAGAAGCAAAAAATCAACAAGATTATTACAGAAAAAGAGGCCCAGTATCAGGAGTTGGTAATATGGATGAAGCTGATGTTGTAGCTCCTATTGCAAAAGCAAATGTAGCGAAAGCTAACAACGCAATTACAAATGCTTCAGGGGTTGCCGATTATTTATTAGATGTTATTGATCAGATAAAAGATAAAGAACAAGACGGTATTTTTAATAATAGCAATATAAAACAAGCTATAAACTTTTTAACAAAAGCTAAAGGTGTAGACGAAATGTCTATGTCAGGTGGGGCAGGTGCTTATCTAACACCTTATGCTTTTAGATTACCAAAAAAGAAAAAAAAAGACATAAAAGAAGGTGCTAAAAAGTCGGTTAATGTACATAATCAAGGACAGCAACCAGGTGAAGACTTAGGACCGGGTCCAAAAGCAACAGAAGACGGAGTAAAAGATAATGCGTATGTAAAACAATTTAAATACCAGTTAGTTCCTAAAAATAAAAATGGTACTTATGTACAAAAAGGATCAGGACTTGAAGTAAAAAAATTGTTTTAATATGTATAATTATAAGTTGATAAAAGAAGATGAGGATACGGCTAAACGAAATTTCCAAGAAGAAAGAGTTAATGCCTTTAGGGAAATAGAAGAAAAATTACAGTCTTTAATAAAACCATTAAGACAAGCAAAAATAGAAACTATAAAATATTATAGGGAAAACCCCAATAGTTACTCAGTAGTAACGGGTACAGATTTAATTAAGGACTTTATTAAGGATATTGAAACATTACTAGAAAAATAATAATATGAAAACATTACAAGAACAATACAATTCAATTCAAGAAGGCAAGGGCCGTAAGGATTTATTTTTAAAGGAGGCTAAAAAAACATATCCTAATTTATTATCAAATCTTACTTCTTATAATGATGCTACAAGCATCTTAAAAAGCAAAAATAAAATCAACGAAGGTTTAGGTGGTATTGTTACTTTAAAACCACTAGTACAACTAACATCTGAAGATTTTAACCCAAACAAACAAGATTGGGAAAGGAAATATGAAGATTTTGTTAATGAAGAAAAAGCTAAATCTTTAAAACCAATCATTAATAAGGATATTGATAAAAAAATCAATACTGAAAAGGAAGATGATAAAATTAAAGCAGATGCTAAAGAAACATCAAAAACAGTAACAAATACACAAGATCGTAATTACGACTATTCACCAAAGGAAGATAACATTAACAATGTTAATGCTCAAGAAATGATGAATGGTGTGTATTTTGAACTTAAAGAAGACCCATCTTTAACATTAGAAAAAGCACAAGAAAAAGTAATTAAAAACCTAGCTAAGGACCCATTAACATATGTAAAAAATGGTCAATTTGGAGTAGGCGTAGGATACACAGAAACAGAAGTACAGGAAAATTCAGGTAAAACCTACGGAGGTAGTGGATACAGTGATAAATTAAAAAAATCAGATACAAAAATGAAACCAATTAAAGAAAGTTTATTTAAAAAATTAATCAAAGAAGGATTAGGTGGTGTAGTAACATCAGGAAACCCAAATTCACTAGCTGCACAATCAGGTAGAGAAATTAGAAGAATAATGGCTGAAGATGGCTTTCAAGCAGACCAAGCAGGTTCTCAATACCATGCTTCATTATATGCTGAATCAAATGATGAAAAAGCAGGACCAATGGATGAAGCTCCTAAACCAGATTTTATGGATATTGATAAGGATGGTGATAAGGAAGAATCTATGAAAAAAGCGGGTAAAGATAAAAAATCTAAAAAACCTAAAAAAGATTCAATAGATGCTAAATTAGCAGAAATTGGACTTCAAGCAGAAACTGTAAAAATGGAAGCTCAATTAGAATTTTTAACTAACCACATTAGTGAAAAACAAGATAGATTATCAGGAATTAATGAAGACGAAAATATGTTGGAATTAATGGATAAGACTAAATTAAAAGAAATGGCTAAGGACATTAAGGCGTTAGAGAAGAAAAAATCTCAAATGGAAAGAATCTACGAAAAATCTTGCGGTAAAAGTTACTCACCATCAAAAATGGTAGATGAAGTAGAGGATATTGATGAAATGGATGCTGTATCTTGGAACAGACAAAACAACCCAACACAAGGCCCAGCAGGCGAACGTGATCCTAAAAAAGTAGGACAGTCAACATCGGCGTATGGTTTAAACAAATAAACATGAGAAAGCTATTAATAGAAACTCATACAATTAACTATACCCCAACTATATTAACTGAAAGTGTTAATGCGGAAAATGGGAATATGGTTGTTGAGGGGATATTAGCTACTTGTGAAGTTAAAAACGGTAACGGTAGGTATTATTCTAAGGAATTATGGAAAAGGGAAATGGACAAGTATAATGAACTAATTGAACAAAGACGTTCAATGGGGGAACTAGACCACCCAGAATCTCAAATAATTAATCTACAAAATGTATCACATATTATTAGTGGGTACAGATGGGAAGGAAATGACATTGTAGGTAAAATAGAAGTTTTACCAACCCCAGCAGGTAATATATTAAAGGCACTAGTAGGTAATGGTGTAACAGTAGGTGTATCGTCTCGTGGTATGGGTTCATTAGAGGAAAATAGAGAAGGCGTAATGGAGGTTCAAGATGATTTTGAATTACTATGTTGGGATTTTGTTTCAACTCCTTCAAACCCTGGTTCTTACATGCATATGATTAAAGAAGGTATGGAGGCATCAAAGTATAACTACACAAAAGTAAACAGTATTATACATGAAATCCTTTGTTCAAAAGGGTCATGTCCAATAACTTAAAAATAATTTTTTCGGACGCTACCGATGGATTAAACATTAGACGCTCATTTGAGCGTCTTTTTTGTTTTTAATAAGAGGTTACATACGTATGACTGTAATACATCATGATTATTCTTATATGATGTCGACAATTATTATTTCTATTACGGTTCTTAATAACCGTATTTCACAAACTAAATTTTGGGATTATTATGACAAACAACAGAGATTTGTTAAAAGAAGCAATCGCCGATGCTAAATCAGTTAAAGAAACTGCCATCGCGAATGCGAAACTTGCTCTAGAGGAAGCTTTCACCCCTTATCTACAAGATCAACTATCTGCTAAATTACAGGAGATGGACGATGAAGACGATAAGGATGAAAAAGTTGCTAAAAAAGCAGTTAAAAAAGAAGCAGTTAAAAAAACGTACGAAAGTGTTGACGAAGTTAACCTTGACGAATTATTAGCTGAAATTGAAATGGATGAAGACGAAAAATCGGATGAGGAGCAAGAAGGCTACGAAGACGGTATGGAAGACGAGAAAGAAGATATGGACGACGAAGAAGTTGATCTAGAAGACCTTTCAGAAGACGACCTAAAAGGATTCATTGAAGATGTCATTAAAGACATGGTTGCAGCTGGAGAAATCGAGCCGGGCGACGAATTTGCAGAAGAAGACGTAGAAGTTGAAGACGTAGAAGTTGAAGACGATATGGATTTAGATGTAGCTATTGAACTTGACGAAGAAAAAATGTCAAACTCTGACATGAGACACGGAGACAAAGATGACAGCGCACCTGAAAAAGAAACTGAAGCAGATCGTTTTAAAGACGATGACGAAGCAGATCGTTTTAAAGAAGGAGTAGATGTTGAGGTAGATGAATCATTAGCAGTAGCAGCAGGAGTTGCTTCTATTTTTGGTGGTGCCGTAGCATTAGATAAAGCAATGGATGCTTTAGAAGCAGGTAAATTAGGTGAAAAAGGAAAAGCATTTGCTGAATTCCTAAGATCACAAGGTAAAGCTGCTGCAGGTAGATATAATGAAGGTGTAGAAGAAGATTTTAATGAAATAGGAGAACTTAAACAAGAACTTCAAGAAGTTAATCTTTTAAACGCTAAATTACTTTATACCAACAAAATCTTTAAAGCAAAAAACTTAACTGAAAATAAAAAAGTTAAAGTATTAAAAGCATTTGACAAAGCAACGGATGTTAAACAAGCAAAAGCTATTTATGAAACATTAAATGAAGGAATTGTAAACACAATTACAAATTCTAGAGTTAATGAATCAGTAAAAAGAGGTGCTGCTTCAAAAGCTAGTGGTTTAGAACCAAGAGCTAAAAAACAACCAATTCTTGAATCAAATGAGGTATATGACCGTATGCGTAAGCTAGCGGGATTAATCTAAAAACAAGTATTAAATTTTAAAAACAAAAAACATGAGCTTAAATTCATTATTAGAAAGCGCAAACCCATATCAGTCTATGCAGTCTGATGCGGCCAGATTATCTGGAAAATGGGGAAAAACAGGTCTTTTAGAAGGTCTAGAAGGACAAAACAAAAACAATATGGGTCTCATATTGGAAAATCAAGCTAAGCAATTAGTTGTAGAATCATCTCAAACAGGTGGTGGTGCTGCATCTTCAGGTACATTCCAATCACAAACAGCTGTTAACACAGGTGGTCAGTGGGCAGGAGTTGCTTTACCATTGGTAAGAAAAGTATTTGGTCAAATCGCAGCGAAAGAATTCGTTAGTGTACAACCAATGAACTTACCTTCAGGTCTAGTATTTTTCCTAGATTTCCAATACGGAAGTGATAAAACACCATTCTCAAAAGGGGATTCATTATATGGAAACACAACAGCAAATACATCTCCTTTTGGAAATGATTCTGCAGGTGGTTTATACGGAGCAGGTCGTTTCGGTTACTCTATTAACAACTCAGCTTCAATCGCTGCAGACGCATCAGCTCCTTTAGCAGCTGCTGTATGGGCGGATTTTAACTATGATTCTAATTATTCTCAATCTTCAGTAGATGCAACTTATTGGAAAGTATTAGTACCAACTCAATCTTTAGATTTCGTAGATAAAGAAGGTGTTGCTGCATTCCAATTATTCTCAGGATCACAAGGATATGATGCTATTTCAGCTTCAGCTGGATTACAATTATCAGCATTCACTAAATACGACGGAGGAGCAAATATTACTTTCGTAGTACCTAAAGTTGATTTAGTAGGTGCAGGACCAGTTGCATTCGCAGCAGGTGACAACGTATCAGTTGTATACCAATTACAACCAACTGATCAATACAGAGGTGACTTTGAAGATGCTAACCCAGAGCCAAATAGTTTGAACTCTCCATCAATTAAAATTCCAGAAATCAACGTACAGATGAAATCATCTGCAATCGTTGCTAAAACTAGAAAATTGAAAGCAGTATGGACGCCAGAATTCGCACAGGATTTAAATGCATACCATGCATTAGATGCTGAAGCTGAATTAACTTCAATCTTAAGTGAGTACATTTCATTAGAAATTGACTTAGAGATTTTATCAATGTTGTTAGATAACGCAGCAGCAGGAAATGAAATATGGTCTGCAGTTAACAACAGATCAATTACTGAAGCAGGTGGTATTCAACCAGATTTAGGATTTTACAATTCTCAAGGACAATGGTTCCAAACATTAGGAACTAAAATCCAAAAGTTAAGTAATATCATACACCAGAAAACATTAAGAGGTGGTGCAAACTTCCTAGTATGTTCTCCAGCTATTGGAACAATCATGGAATCAATTCCAGGATTTGCTGCTGATACTGATGGTGATGCTGCAAAAGCAACTTACGCATTTGGTGTACAAAAAGTAGGTCAATTAAATGGACGTTACAAGGTTTACAAAAACCCTTACATGACTGAAAACACAATCCTATTAGGATTTAGAGGTGCTCAGTTCTTGGAAACGGGTGCTGTATTCGCTCCATATATTCCATTAATCATGACTCCGTTAATTTACGATCCAGAAACTTTCACACCACGTAAAGGTTTATTGACTCGTTATGCGAAGAAAATGGTTAGACCAGAATTTTATGGTACTATTCAAGTAAATGGTTTAAATACTCTATAATTTAGAGAATTAAAACTATATTAATAATTAGACCCGGCTTAGGCCGGGTTTTTTTATCCTTTTTTCATATGTATAATAAACAAAAAGTTATTATATGGCTTCAAAACACCACACTGACGATGTATTCGTTCAAAAAAGAAGACCCAAAAAACCCATTAAATTTAATGTACAGCTTAACGATGAACAAAAGATAGCTAAAGCAAAAATTATTCAATCACCAATAACGGTGCTTAGAGGAATGGCTGGGTCAGGTAAAACTTTAGTAGCGACACAAGTAGCACTTGATATGTTATTTACTAAACAAGTAGAAAGAATTATAATTACAAGACCAACTGTATCAAAAGAAGATATCGGTTTTTTACCTGGTGATATTCGAGAGAAAATGGATCCTTGGTTAGCACCTATATATCATAACTTACATATGTTATATAGTAAAGACAAAATAGCAAAAGAATTAGATAATGGAAATATAGAAATAGTACCCTTTGCATTTATGAGAGGTAGAACATTTCTAAAAGCTTTTGTTATCGTAGACGAGGCACAAAATGTTACACATAACCAAATGGAGACAGTAATTGGAAGATTAGGTAAAGGCTCTAAAATGGTAATATGTGGTGATATGGCTCAAATTGATTTAAAAGACAAAAGGGAAACAGGCTTTTCTTTCCTATCTAGGATAGAAGAAAGTGTAGGAGGTTTTAGTGTTTCTACCTTATTACAAAACCATAGACATGAAATAGTATCACCAATACTTAAAGTTTATCAAACCTTTAGAGATTAACGTATTTTTATCATATTTATAATCATACAACATATACCAATATCTTAAAAATAAAATATGAATATACCAATTTGGACAGGAACATCAATATTTACCTCAGGTTCAGGAGACACTCCCTTTGGTTTTTATGATGGAGATACTGAATTTGCCTCTGATGCTCCTAAGGTAGCTAACTTTTGTGCAAGAAGATTAGGTTACCCTTTAGTAGATATCGAACTCCAATCAGGATCGTTTTTTACTGCCTTTGAGGAGGCTGTAACCACATATGGTAACGAGGTTTACGCATATAAAATACGAGATAATCAATTATCTCTTGATGGGTTACCCACATCATCAAACTTAAATACCGCGCTTATAACACCGAGTTTTGAACCCATAGTTAGACTATCAGAACAATATGGTGAAGAAGCAGGTAGTGGAGGAAATGTAACTTACTATTCAGGCTCATTTAATTTAACATCTAGTGTGCAAGATTATAATTTTTCAACTTTTATGACCGCAAGTGATCTTACAGGATCTAAATATATACATGGTTTAGAAGTAAAAAGAGTATTTTATCAAAACCCATACCCAGCAGGTGCTAGATTTTTAGGAGCAAATAATGGTTTTGGTTTTGGAGGTGTAATGGCAGCAGGAGTAATGGGTTTAGGTGGATTTGGTGCTGAAGGAGGATATTTAATGGCTCCATTAAATTACGACATCGCTGTTATACAGCAAATCGAAATGAGTGAAACTATTCGAAGAAATCAATACTCATTTGAAATAAGAAATGACAACTTAAGAGTATTTCCAATTCCTAATTTTGCATTTGGTGATAATAATCAATGTAAAATATGGTTTGAATATATTTTAAGGGATGAAAGAATTTCAAGCGCCGTAATGCAAACACCAGGTAATGTTACAAACGTTTCAAATGCCCCTTATGCTAATCCTGATTATAATTCAATTAATAGTGTAGGACGACAATGGATATTTGAATATACCTTAGCATTATCTAAAGAAATGTTAGGATACGTAAGAGGTAAATATGGTAGTATACCAATCCCAAATGCTGATGTTGTCTTAAACCAATCAGATTTAATAGCAGCTGCTACAGCAGAAAAAACAACATTAATAGAAAGATTAAGAACTTATTTAGATGAAACATCAAGGATGGCTTCATTAGAAAGAAGAGCACAAGAAGGAGAATCAAAAATGATGGAACTACAGAAGGTCCCATATACAATTTATATAGCGTAATATGGCAATGTACACTAGACAAAGGGATGTTTCTCTTATGCGAAAGTTTAACAGGGAATTGATGGGGAATATTATTACTCAACAATGTGCTATATATCAATTTAAATTAGAAGAAACTAAGGTAAACATCTACGGTGAAGCAGCCGAAGAAAAGTATTATGATGGTCCTTTCTTATTTAACGTTTTAATAGATAGAGGAGATCAACAATATCCTGAAGCAGGAGAAGGAATATTATTTGAACAAGGTATTAATTTTTACTTTTTTAGAGATGATTTAGTAGATAAAGACGTGGTACCCCGAGTAGGAGATATTATCTTATATCAAGAAGGATACTATGGAGTACAAAGTACAATTGCCAACCAATATTGGGGAGGTAAAAACCCTGATTACCCTAATAATGATTCAGATGGTACACCAAACCCACTAAATCCTAACTTAAATCAATTTGGTAATAATGTTTCAATACTAGTATCAACATATTATATACCAGCAGATAAAGTAGCAATTTCACCTCACATAGAAAGAATGTAATGGCAAAACCTAGAAAACCCATACCAAAAAGTCAATTAACTATAAGTGACACTAAACTAACCCCTTTTAAAGGGATAGAAGGTAGAGGAGAAGTAGGGAATCCTAATGATTCTATAACTCCCCCTAACCCTAATTATACTGAAACAGGTATTGATTTTAATAGATCAAACCAAATGAGTTTTAAGGATGATACTACTAAACAGTATTCAGTTGGTATCAAAGATATTGATGAGGCGGTGTTTTATTATTTTCAAAACGTAATTAGACCTTTTGTTTACCAAAATGGCGAACGAAGAGAGGTACCTGTAATATATGGTGCTCCTGAAAGATGGAAATCTTTTCAACGTGATGGTTACTATAGAGATAAAAGTGGAGCAATTATGCTTCCTATTATGGTAATAAAAAGAGATTCTTTAACCAAGGATAGAACCGTTGCAAATAAACTAGATGCTAACATGCCTAACTTATATGGGCAATGGTCAAAACAATTTAGTCCTAAAAACTTTTACGGTAATTTTGCTGCATTAAATAATAGAAAACCAGTTGAAAAGTTTCATATAGTAGCACAGCCTGATTATGTAACAATGGAATACAGTGTTATAATCCAAACGTATTACATGGAGCAACTAAATAAGATAATAGAAGCATGTGAATATGCATCAGATGCATATTGGGGTGATCCTGAAAGGTTTCAGTTTAGAGCTTTTATAGATAGTTTTAATACTGCTACGGAATTAACTCAAGGTAAAGATAGATTAGTTACTGGTACATTTAATATAAGACTACGAGGTTATATATTACCTGATACTATTCAAAAGGAACTAAACGCAACTAAAATATATAATTCAAAAGCAAAAGTTACTATAACAACAGAAACAACAAATAACATCGAGGATATCGACTTTTAAATATTCTTTACATATTTATCATTAAACAAAATCAATTATGGAAAATAAAAAGTTATCAAAAAAAGAGTTACAAGTATTAAAAGAATATCAACACAAAACCAACGAGATTATTGCTACATTAGGAGGTATAGAATTACAACTTGATGCATTAGAAACTCAAAAAGAAGAAACATTAGACAATTTTAAAGTCCTTCAAGAAAATCAAACAAAAACTGGTAAGGAATTACAAGATAAGTATGGTGAAGGTAATATAAATTTAGAAGACGGAGAATTTACTCCAAAGAAATAAATTTTTGAAATAATTTTCAATATTTATAATAAAATAAAAATAAATAAAAATATAGACAATGGCAGAGACAACATTAATATCTCCAGGTGTATTAACAAGAGAAAACGATTCATCATTTATTGGGGCTAGACCTGTTACCTTTGGTGCAGCTGTTATAGGACCAGCAATAATGGGGCCTGTTGGTATTCCAACAGGAGTTTCTACTTTCTCTCAATATGAAGCCATATTTGGGGGATCAATAGAAAGTGGATCACAACAATACACTTATTTAAACTCTATATCAGCAAGAAATTATTTTGCTCAAGGAGGACAATCATTATTAGTAACACGTGTTGTTACTGGTTCTTTTTCTGAAGCGTCAGGTTCAATAGGTAGTACTAGAACCTCAGGTGCTTTATTAGGTGGTGAAGATCAACTAAAATCTTCAATTGAAAATGCGGCTACTGTAAATATTACTGGTAGTACTGGTGGTGCAGTTGTAGGCGTTGCAGTTTTTAGTACCACAGGTACAGGTACAGGGGCAATAGCTAATATAACTATAGCACCTCAAACAGCTAACTTCACAGGACCTTCAGTAGTATCAGATATAACAATTACAACACCAGGAGTAGGTTATGCTTCTGGAGATACAATTGTTTTTACATCAGAATCTTTAGGTGCACAAGTAATTGTTACTGGAAATGGAGTAGATTTAAAATATAAATTAAATGCAAACGATTTAGCAGTTACATCATCTTTTGAGCTTAAAACAATATCTGAAGGTGTAATGATGAATAATGCTCAAACATTAGATTCAGCAAATGGTACATTAATTAGTGGTTCAGCAAATAATCTTAGATGGGAAATAGCTTCTGTAAATACATCTTCAGGACAATTTTCACTATTAGTAAGAAGAGGAAATGATACTGCAACACAAAAATCTATATTAGAGACATATAACAATGTATCTTTAGACCCACAGGCAACTAATTATATTTCAAAAGTAATAGGTGACACATTCGAAACTGTAGCTCAAGATGGTACAGATTTCTTTGTTAAAACAAATGGTAACTTCCCACGAAGAAGTGCTTACGTTTACGTTTCATCAGTAGGTTTAGCAACTCCTTCTTATTTTGATAATAATGGAACAGCAAAAAGCGAATTTACTGGTAGTTTACCAAAAATACAATCTGGATCCTTTGGAGGTGCTACAGGTAAAAACTTTGAAAATGGTGATGCTAAATTTAACGAAAGCATTACTGCAACCAATATACAAGGTATTGCACCAAATGATTATACACAATCAATTAACTTATTAAGTAATTCTGATGATTATCAGTTTAACGTAATAACAGCTCCTGGATTAAATGCACAACAACATTCATCACAAACAACAGGTTTAGTAACATTAGCACAAGGTAGAACTGATTGTTTAGCAGTGATTGATATCGTAGCATATAATGCGTCAATCAACACAGTTACAACGCAAGCAACAGCTTATGATAGCTCATATGCCGCTACTTATTGGCCATGGTTACAAACGGTAGATGCAGCAACAGGACAAACAGTTTGGGCACCAGCCTCAACATATATTCCTGCAGTTTATGCATTTACAGATGCTTCATCAGACCCATGGTTTGCACCAGCAGGTTTACTTAGAGGAGCTTTAGGAAGTGTAGTAAGAGCAGAAAGAAAATTAACATCTGGAAACAGAGATACATTATATGAAGCAAATGTAAACCCAATTGCAACATTCCCAGGAAGTGGAGTTGTAGTATTTGGACAGAAAACTTTACAGAAAAGAGCAAGTGCTTTAGATAGAGTAAATGTACGTAGATTATTAATTGCACTTAAAGGATATATCACACAAGTATCAGATAACTTAGTATTTGAACAAAATACAAATGCAACAAGAAACAACTTCTTAGCAAATGTAAACCCATACTTAGAATCAGTACAACAAAGACAAGGATTATATGCTTTTAAAGTAGTAATGGATGCTACAAATAACACACCAGATGTAATTGATAGAAATGAGCTAGTAGGCCAGATTTTCTTACAACCAACTAAAACAGCTGAATTCATTATTCTAGATTTCAACGTTTTACCAACTGGAGCAACATTTCCTGAATAAAAACAATAATTTAGAATATTTATAATAAAAATATATAAACAATGGCAGTATTAGACCCAAACGAAATATTTTATACAGCATTTGAACCGAAACAACAAAACAGGTTTATATTGTATGTAGATGGAATCCCTTCATACCAAATTAAAGGTATGGGAGCTGTTTCATTAACTCAAGGTACAGTTCAGTTGAACCATATTAACGTTGCAAGATACGTAAAAGGTAAAACACTTTGGAACACGATTCAAATGACGTTATTTGATCCAATTACTCCAAGTGGTGCACAAGCATGCATGGAATGGGTTAGATTACATCATGAGTCAGTAACGGGTAGAGACGGTTATAGTGATTTCTATAAAAAAGATTTAACTATGAACGTATTAGGACCTGTAGGAGATATCGTATCTGAATGGATTATCAAAGGAGCTATGATTACCGAAGCTAATTTTGGAGATTACAATTGGGATAATGAAAGTGCAGCAGTAGAACTACAATTAACAGTTCAACCTGATTACTGTATTTTAAATTTCTAAAAAGAAAAATACATAAATTATATAAAATTGCTTGGCTTCCGCCAAGCTTTTTTTTATATTACATATGTATAATTGAAT
>Ga0208814_1000518_pt1 | contig 23280 bp, 24 predicted proteins | sample MalvirAntarct_55_FD_184253 | JGI IMG/M metagenome (GOLD analysis project Ga0208814, IMG submission 184253) | Marine viral communities from the Global Malaspina Expedition - Malaspina viral metaG Antarct_55 (SPAdes) (version 2) | ecosystem: Environmental > Aquatic > Marine > Oceanic | place...
ATTTAGATGATAAATCGTGGGATAGTGGTATAACTCGTATCTTAAACAATAATATGCATGAGGAAAGGGGGCTTATAAGATATGAAAGTTCTAGAGGAGGTTTATGTTTTGTAATATATAAACAAGAAGACAATCCTAAATACAAAGATTATATGGGAAACATACTAGATAAATATGCAGCTGAAGTAATATGGAAAATAAAAGAAGTATTTCCTCTTAAACCCAACATGCAATATAAGCTTGTTAAGTTTACTCCAGAAGGTGCGAATTGTTATCACGAAGATGACACACTTGAGTCGATAAGTAAATATGATGTTGTAGCAAGAAAGCTAGATGGTAAAAAAGCTCGTGAGGCAAGAGAGGAGAAAAAGTTTCAAAACGAAGAGATAGAATTCTCATCAGTTTTTTCACTCTTAGATGATTGGGAATCCGAGGTAAGTTTATATAATAGTCTCATAGATAATGTACTTGGAAAACAAGAAGATAGGTCGCTGTATATGTTTGGTACATCAATAGGAAGGCAACAAGAATTCATTAGAAAGGCTAGTGAACATAGTGTAATTAATAAAATATTTATACAAAGTTTTTTTAAAAATCCACTAACAAATCGAGGGGCAGAAAGTGTTGCGAGATGGAGTGGCTTAAAACAATATATATGGGATGCATATCTACTATCCATATATGCTGAAAAAGATTGTTACCACAAGAAATATTACTCATGTGATGATAAATATTTTCCAACTAATAAAGAAATACTAATACAAATGAGAGGTGAATGATGACTGACGAAGAATTTATAAAAGAAGTATTTGAGATGGCATGGGGACATGGTGCGATATGTGTACCTAAAGCTACAGGAAATATACGTGAATTTACCAAAGAGGAAGTATTAGAACAGCTAGAGGAGTTTAGCGATAACGCATATAAATGGGAAGAGGGGGAAGAATGAAAACATACAAAATATATAGAACTTTAACAAATTTTGCATATGCAGAGGTTGAGGCAAAAGACGATAAAGAAATAATGGAACTTAAAGGCGAGGGAGTGGTTGATGAACATATGATTGAAACCCACCTTGATGAAGAATATAAAATTATAGATGAAAATGGGAGGGTAGTACATCATGAAAACTGTGGATAAGATTAGCAAACAATATATTATACGACAGACTTTATCTACTATTGTGTCAGCAGATAGCGAAGAACAGGCACGAAGACTAGGTGAAGAAATGTGGTTTGACGAAGAACATGGTGAGATAGAAGTAGAGGAGGTGAATGATGAGTAATAAAGACAGAGCAAACAAAGTTAAAAGACTATTAGGGTTGCGAGAAAAAGATACACCAAATGAATATTATTCGGTGTCAGATATATTGTGTGATTTAAGACACTATTGCACGATACACAACATTAACTTTGAAGAAGAAAATAGACGAGGAGAAAATAGTTATGACGAAGAAATATTTTATGAGGAGGTGAATGATGAATGAATATGATGACTATGATGACTTTGAGATATCAATTAAGATAACTGTAATGGATACAGCAGGGAACTTTGAGGGTGAGTATCAATCAGAGATACTTGATGACGAAACAGTACATGCAATTATAGAACAAGTAGCGAAAGCGAGGGAGAAGAATGATGCTTAATCATATCAATAAAGAAATACAAATAGATACTACAGAAATAAAAATGTTTATCGATGAACTTTGCTCAAAAATATCAGGTTTGAAACTCTTAGATAGAGTAAGAGTAGACGAAAAATATGATAATTATTTTACTATAAAAGATTTACCTGCCCCAGAAGGTGAGCATAAAGATGCATGGTATGAGAATGATATCATGGGATATAGGTTAACATTTAATGGATTAACTAATGCAGTAGTATGGATTAAAGTAACACAAAACCGTGGATATAGTGACACTATAACTTATTATTACCATACACCTGTTAAACAAATTAAATCAGTCGGAGATAGACACACTATAAAATCAGTAAGGATAAATACCCTAATGAGAAAGATTACAAAACATAGACTTCCAACTGATGATATGCAAATTTTTGGTGGTGGTGGGGACTATAGTTATAATCTACATCCTTTAAGTGGATGTTATGATTTCATCATAGATGACGCAACAACGCAAAGTGCTTTTGAAGATGTAGTTTGTACCCCTAAAGAGTATCATAAGCTATTAATAATGAATAATAACGGTACGGCATTTGAAAACTATTCAATATACGAAAAACATCTTGATAAATTTAATAGATTACAAAAACAACTAGAGGAAAAAGAAAAAGAATCTCAAAAATTATTTAGTAAGCCTGTAACAATAATATTGAAAGATAGTCTTATGATAAAGAATCAAGGGGTAGTTATTACAGGTAGCTTATCAATGGAATCAAAGGCAAAGTTTGATGCTACCAAGAAATTACATAACTTTAATACAGCTTTATATACAGCAGTCCGTATTAACGATGATATGTATATGGTGTTACAGAACACAAAAGTAAAATTCTTTGAAGACATTACTGACTTTGATGATGTTACGACTAATGATATTTTAGGTAGATTAACTATGTATAGAATGACAATTCAGGCTAAATATAATAAACTTATACTAGGAAACACAATGAGTTATTTAGATAGATATGAGAGTGATAAAAATTATTATGATGATGCTTTAAGAATGTTATACCTTAGTGCTAATAATAGAACTACAGATAGCAACAGAATGCTATTTATATTAGAGTCCCATGATAAGTAATGGGATTAATCTTACCAGAATTTAATTTAAAACCTAATACCTCTACAGTTAAGGGGAGTGTATGTGTTCCTATAGTCTTAGACGCACAAGGAATTTATAATATTTATATTGGAAAAAATATTGTTAACCGATATGAATTTAATTCCCTCCCCTCTTTTATATCAATTAAAATTATCGTAGCTGATGAACTCAGTAAAAATCCTAGGTTTAAATCTATATATTCAACCCCCTCAAAGAACGAACTCTTTACTTGCCCAGAAGACGGAGATGAAAATATATCTTGGAAGGTTTCTAATAGTATATATGTTATAGTCCTACATAAAGATGAACTAAAAATGTTAGAAGGAAGTCCGTTTGACACCAGAAAAAAAAGTTAAAGAGAAAGTTAAAAAAATTCTTAAAAGTATGGGTGCTTACTACTGTATGCCTGCAACAGGTGGATATGGGGCTAGTGGTGTACCAGATATAATCGCATGCTATCAAGGTCGTTTCATAGGTATAGAATGCAAAGCCAATGGTGGTAAGCCTACTGCCTTACAAAAAAAACACTTAGCTGATATAAAAAAAGCAAAAGGTTTAAGTTTACTAATTGACGAAACCAATATAGATGTGCTAGAGTATTTACTTAAGAAGCAAATTAGTAACGTGGGTTAGCCCACGTTTAATATTGTAAACAAGAGAGAAAAAATTATGAGTAAAGATTATGAGAAAAAAAACTACACCGTATACATTACCAAACACTATAAGCCAATATCAGTCATGGCATGTAGTAAAGAAGATGCAGAACAAATAGTGCAAGAACACCATGCATGGGGTGAGGCAACAGATGTGAATGTGTTAGCTGTTGGGAAGTCTGAATCAAAGCCCCTCCCGAGAGCTAGCGAAAATGGAAAATTAATTAAAGGAAAATTTATTCAATTAGGAACTTTTTGGTTTCCCAAATAAATAATATTCACTGGTTTCAAAAACCGAGGCAGTTAAAATGAAAATACCAACAACATTAAATGAAATTATAAAACCACCCCTGTATGATTCTTTAAGTCCAGCAGATAGAATTAGATACTTAACTATTTATGTACAGCAAAATAAAAGAACTAGTCATAGTCAACATACAGCTATCATTGAGATGACTGACGAAGAATTTAAAAGGAGAGAGAACGAAGATGGCTAGAGGATTTTCAAAAGAAGAGGTTGATGTTTTTGTAGAAAGAACAATACAGCATCAAAAAGATAACCTCCTAGCAACACGAACAGGTCTTGCAAGATATGCAGGGTGTGATGTAACAGTATTAGTGAGGTTAGAGAAAGAAGGTAGGTTAACATTACCGAAACCTTTAACTCGTAAACAAGCAAGAGCAAGGGGAAAGTATAATGGTTGATGATGTAGATAAAGCTACTGAACAAGTACAAAAAGGTATAGAAGATACATTGAAAAATATTAGCACTGTCATACCTAAGAATATCACAGGTGAGTGCTTTACATGTGGACAAGCTGTTGATAACGAGAGACGATGGTGTAACGCAGATTGTAGGGATAGCTATGAAAAAACTCAAAAATAAAAACGTATGTCATAAGTGTGGAGATGCAGGAAGATTTTTACACAAGCACACATGGTGGTGTGCGTGGGAAGGCAAGGACGGTGTATATAACTTAGTCGGAAGATGTAAAAACGAAAAGAGAGAAAGAAACTATGCAACTAATAACGATTGATTTTGAGACCTTTTATGATGTTGGGTATGGTCTTAAGAAACTTACCACAGAAGAATATATAAAGTCTCCTATGTTTCAAGTTATAGGTGTCAGTATCAAAATTGATGACGGTATGATTCATTGGTACACAGGCACACACGAACAAATCCAAGATGTTTTAAACACTATCGCCTGGGAAAACTCGGCCTTAGTGTGTCATAACATGATGTTTGATGGAGCGATTCTATCGTGGATATTTAATGTTGTACCTAAAGTTTACTTTGATACTTTATGTATGGCTCGTGCATTACATGGTACCAATGCAGGTGGCTCTTTGAAAGCACTTGCAGAACGTTATAACTTAGGACAAAAAGGTACAGAAGTATTAGACGCAAAAGGTAAACGCCTAGAAGATTTTGATAGTGAGGACTTACATAACTACGGCATGTATTGCATTAACGATGTAGAGTTAACTTATAAACTATTTAAAATACTAGTAAACACTTTCCCCCCTGGAGAACTTAAACTTATTGATTTAACCATAAGAATGTTTACACAACCACTGCTAGAAGTAGATGACGCTCTACTAATAGATAGACTAAAAGAAGTTAAACAAGAGAAAGAAAACTTACTTTCTGGGTTGAAAGCTAAACTACAATGTGAAGATGAGGAAAGTGTACGTAAAAAGTTAGCAAGTAATAAGCAATTCGCCGCACTACTTGAAGAACTTAAGGTGGTCGTACCTATGAAGGAGAGTCCTACCACAGGCAAACAAACGTTCGCTTTAGCAAAAACAGATGAGGGATTTATCGCCCTACAAAACCATGCAGACCCTTTCATACAAGACCTATGTGCCGTACGTCTAGGAACAAAGTCTACTATCGAGGAGTCTAGGATAGAGCGTTTCATAGGCATAGGAGCGAGGAACAAAGGCAAACTACCAATACCACTCAAGTATTATGGTGCCCATACAGGAAGATGGAGTGGCTCAGATAAAGTTAACTTCCAAAACTTGCCGTCAAGAGATGTTAAGAAGAAAGCATTGAAGCAAGCGATCCTCGCTCCCGAAGGTTATGTTTGTATGAATGTAGATTCTTCACAGATAGAGGCAAGACTATTGGTGTGGCTGGCAGGGCAGCAAGATGTTACCGAGTGGTACAGGGAAGGACGAGATGTGTACTGTGAGTTTGCCAGTAAAATATACGGTAAGAAGATTACTAAAAAAGATAAGACTGAACGTGCAGTCGGCAAGACATGTATTCTTGGACTAGGATATGGCACAGGAGCATTGAAATTACAGAACGTATTGAAGTTAGGAGCAGGTGTTGACTTTGATGAGACAGAATGTAAGAGGCTAGTTAGAGTTTACAGAGAAGTAAACGACAAGGTGATTGAGTTGTGGAAAGAATGTGATAACGCATTAGCAGACATTGCCTCATGGCCGAAAGGAAAAGAGCCTTACTATGTTGGTAAGGGTAAGTGTGTGATGATTACACCTGAAGGAATAAAGTTACCGAACGGGCTTTATATATACTACCCAAAACTAAAATGGGATACCTCTGAGTTAAAAAGTAGGTACACCTACAAGAGAAGAAACGGAGTTGTTGGTATTTGGGGTGGCTCAGTTGTAGAGAACATTGTACAAGCGTTAGCTCGTATAGTAATCGGAGAGCAGATGGTCGCTGTCAGCCATAAATATAGACCTGTACTAACTGTGCATGACGCTATTGTTTGCATCTCCAGGGAAGAAGATAAAGATGAGGCGTTAAATTATATAATAGCGGAAATGTCTACACCTCCATCCTGGGGTAAAGACTGTCCTATCACATGTGAAGGTGGCTATGCAAGTACCTACGGCGATTGTTAATAGCGAGTAAATAAACTATACTATCTAATAAAAAAGGAAAAGTAATGTCAGATTATACATGGAGTTACTCATCGTTAAAACAATATCAAAACTGCCCTAGACAATACCACGAAATAAGAATACTAAAAAATTATACAGTTAAAGAAAACCAAGCTATGATTTATGGGAAGGAAGTACATACTGCCCTTGAAGAATATGTACGAGACGGTAAGCCCCTAGTAAAAAACTACCAACGATTTAAGAAAGTGGTTGACGCTTTAGTAAACATAAAGGGTGAGAAACTTTGCGAGTATGAAATGGCATTGACTCACAATAAAGAGCCTTGTGATTTTCATTCTGACCATAGGTGGGTACGAGGTATAGCGGATTTAGTTATTGTAGATGGCACTCAAGCTTATGTAGTTGATTATAAAACAGGCAGTAACAAATATCCTGACCCTAAACAGTTAAAGCTAATGTCTATTATGCTATTCACTCATATGCCTGAAGTAGTAAAAATTAAAGCAGGACTATTATTTGTAATGAAAAATAGTTTTTTGACGGAAGAATACCATAGAAGTGATATGGATAAATTATGGAAATCATTTGAGAGACCCCTTAAAAGACTAGATACTAGCTACGATTATGACCAATGGACACCAAACCCTACACCGTTATGTGGCTGGTGTTCTATAGATAGCTGTGAATTTCACAAACCTAGGTTTTTCCCAAGTTAATGCAATCTAGGAGAAAAAGAGTATACTTACACCATGGCATACGTAAACAAACCAAGACCCTACAAGAAGGAATGGCAACAAGAAAAGAAAAGAAACGAGAAGAAGTCTAGGGCTACTCGTGCTCGTGCCCGCCGTAAGATGGACGCTACAAGCCCTGATAAGAATGGTAATGGTAAGGCAGACAAAAGAGAAGGTAAGGATATAGCTCATAAAAAAGCTTTATCTAAGGGCGGTAAAAATTCTGATGGCGTAACTGTACAATCTAAATCAAAAAACAGATCGTTTAAAAGAAACTCAAGTCGTAAATTAGTATCAGAGACAAGCACTAGAGAAAGAAAAAAATCAACTCCAAAAAAACCCAAAAGAAAAACTTGACCTATATAAAATTGTAGTGTTATAGTAATCACTCAGTTAAGTAAATAGTAAATAGTAAATAGTAAATAGTAAATAGTAAATAGTAAATAATAAACAGTAGGGAAGTTATGGAGTTAATTGGAGAGAAAGCCATCAAGTTGGCTTTGCCTAAACATCTAGGCGAGTTAGTTACAAGCCACATCGCACAAAGCGAAATCATAGATACAGCCGATGGTATTTCAAATTTGGCAGTTTATTGGGGTTTAGATGAAATGACTAAGCTTAATAAGCTTATAAGACTAAAATCTAATCTTCCATCTCCTATTAGGAGAGACTATTCATACCCAGGATTATACAAACCGTTTGACCATCAAGCGGCTACTGCTGAGTTCCTTAGCATAAACGAAAAAGCTTTTTGTTTTAATGAAGCAGGTACAGGCAAAACCTCATCAGCTCTTTGGGCAGCTGACTATCTTATGAATCAAGGTAAGATAAAGAAAGTATTAATTATATGCCCTTTATCTATTATGTATTCTGCGTGGCAAGGCGATGTCTTTAACACTTGTATGCACAGAACTTCAGTAGTCTGTTATGGCCCTGCTCACAAAAGAAAAACAATTATTGAAGGGGACTACGACTTTACTATCATTAATTATGATGGCGTTAATATTGTTAAAGACGATATTAAGAAGGCAAACTTTGATTTAATTATAATTGATGAATGTAACGCATATAAATCGCACACTACAGTCAGATGGAAAACACTTAATAAAATATTAAACCCTGATACTAGAGTTTGGATGATGACAGGAACTCCTGCATGTCAGTCTCCTGTAGACGCATTCGGCCTAGGTAAATTAATATGCCCTGATAGAGTACCTAGATTATCAGCTGCATGGAGAGAGAAGGTAATGTATCAAATCTCTCGCTTTAAATGGATACCAAAACCTGACTCAAAAGATTCTGTATTCGCAGCATTACAACCTTCTATAAGGTTTGCAAAAGACGAATGCTTAGATTTACCAGAGGTTACATACCAAACTAGGGTCGTGCCTTTAACTAAGCAAGTAGAGAAATTTTACAAGCAATTAAAGTCTCAAATGATTATTGCCGCAGGAGGCGAGTCGGTAACTGCAGTAAACGCAGCGGTGGGTATGAATAAGCTATTACAAATATCTGGGGGTGCAGTTTATACTGACGAGCATGAAACAATTAAGTTTGATGTTAAACCTAGACTAAATGCTTTGATGGAAGTTCTAGGTGATACTGACCATAAGATTCTTTTGTTTGTTCCTTTTAGGCACACTATAGAATTTTTAAGAGAATTTCTTACAGCTAAAAAAATTACTAATGATGTTATTAACGGCAGTGTTTCTGCAAATGATAGAAGAGACATCATAGACAAGTTTCAAACTCAGGACGAGCCTAAAGTTCTAGTGATACAACCACAATCAGCCTCTCATGGAGTAACGTTGACCGCAGCAGATACAGTAGTATTCTGGTCTCCTGTTATGTCTGTGGAAGTTTATTTACAGTGTATCGCAAGGATAGATAGGGTAGGACAAAAGAACAAGATGACAGTCGTTCACCTACAAGGTTCTGATGTTGAAAAACGGATGTATGCCATGCTACAAGGTAAAGTAGACCAGCATACTAAATTAGTTGACTTATATAGGGAGGAATTAAGCCTATGAATGATGAAGTAGATGAAGTTCTAGACCAACCTGTTAGTGAGAGTAAGATTCCGTTAGATGAAGTGGTAAACACTTATATAACAATCCGAAATGACAAAGACAGACGTGCTAGAGAGTTTCAGCAACAAGATCAAGAGTTGAAGAGTGAGCTTGAGCAGTTAGAGCAAGTTATGCTTCACTCCTGTAACGAAGTAAATGCAGATAGCATTAAAACTTCAAAGGGTACGATTATTAAATCTCTTAAAGAAAATTATGTATGTTCTGATTGGACTAATTTTAAAGGCTTTATTTTAGATAATGAAGCTCCAGAATTACTACAACAGCGTATACACCAAGCAAACTTTAAAGAGTTTTTATCTAGTCGTACAGATGAAGGACTACCTCCAGGAATTAGTTCCATGAGGGCGTTCAGTATAGTAGTTCGTAAACCAACAAGTAAATAGGAGATATAATATGGCTAAAACAACCATAACGACACCGACAGGTGTAGCATTGTACCCTTGGTTAAATAAACCAGATACAGAGTACAACAAAGACGGAGAGTACAAAGTTAATCTTGTGCTATCTAAAGAAGATGCTCAACCACTTATTGATACTATCAATGAGGTTTTTAAAGAGAATCTAAACGATGAAATGAAGAAGCAAGATAAGAAGGACCTTAAAACAGCAAACCCTCCGTACTCGGAACAGCTTGACGGTGATGGAAAGCCAACAGGTAATTTTATCTTTAAGTTTAAATCAAAGGCAGCTTATAAACCTGCAATCTTTGACGCAAGCGGAGAGACTGTTATCGACCCTCAAATATGGGGTGGCTCTGAGATTAGAGTAAACGCAGCATTATACCCATACTTTGTTTCTAGTATAGGAGCAGGGGTATCATTAAAACTAAGAGCAGTTCAAGTCATTGCACTTGTTGAAGGCTCAGAAGGTGCGGGTCGCTTTGGTTTTGATAAAACTGCAGGGTATGTTCATAAAGAAGAGAGTGGTGCAGAAGTTTTTGATGAGCCAGCAAAGGTAACTAACATCAAAAAAGCTGAACCAATTGCTGAACCTGAAGTTGTTAAAAACAAACCTGAAAACGATGGCAGTAAGGATATTGCCGATATCGTAGATAAGTGGGGAGCAAAGGACTAATAAATGGACAAGCTCAAAAGCATACTGGAAAAAAACCCTAACATTGGATTGGACGAAGATACTATCGCTGTTGCGAACAGTAGTTTCTCTACTCAAACAAAACGAATATCCCTTAGAGGGGGTGTGTTTAGAAAGATAGTTGGTGGTAAAGAAGTCAGTACAGCTAACTCTTCCGTGATGAATGTAATAATTATTAAAATGGCTCACACGCCATCAAGAGTATATTATAAAGATTCATATGAAGAGGGAAAAAGAGTAAGTCCTGTATGTTGGTCAAACAATTCTAATAAGCCCGATACAGAAGTAAGGAAACCTCAAGCTAAGTCTTGCCATACGTGTCCTAGTAGTGTGCGAGGCTCTGGCTTTGGTGGTGTAGGAACTTCTTGTAGGATATCGTGGAGAGTAGCTATTGTTTTAGCTAACGATCCAGAGGGAGATATATTAGAATTAGTTTTACCTTCTAACTCTTGTTTTGGAAAAGAGGAAAAAGGTAAGTGGCCATTTAAAACATACATTCAAATGTTAGCAGGCAACAATGTGAGTGCGGGTAGAATTGTTACTAAGATGCAGTTTGACCCGAATTCATCTAAACCTAGAGCTTTGTTTTCTCCTGTTGAAGCAGTTGAAGACTGGGTGTTAGAAGTTGTAAATTCTCAAGCAGAGAATCAAGCATCTAAAAATGCTATTAGGTTAACTGTATATCAAGCAGATGATGACGAAGAAAGAGAGCCTGTTAAATTTGAGGCCTTTGAAGCTTCAGATAAAGAAAAAGCAAAACTTAAAACATCTAAGGAAGCCGAAGATGTTAGTAAAATAATGGACAAATGGAGAGAATAATGCCGAGACCTTATAGTGATAGATTTATTTTAGGATTAGATAGAGCTGATGACACCAAAATAGGAGTCCGATTAGCTAAACTATGTTTAAAAGCAAACTTGCCAGTCAAGTATGTAGCCGAAGGATTAGATGTATCTCGTATGACTTTACATACGTGGTTCCGAGGTGGAGTACTAAGACAGCATAATAATGATAAAGTAGAAAGATTTATGGAGTTAGTAGAGCAGGGGTTAGCTGATGGAACGCTACCTGCTAGTAATCTAACGACCGCAAAAGTTTTTATAGAATCTGACGTTAGACCTGTGTTATGAGCTTAGAATTCTATAGTAAGCTTCTTCCTACTGAAGGGACTTATTGTGTTGCCGTACTGAATTCTGGGGAGGGCCAACACATGAGACATGTTTTTGTAGAGTCTATTGAAGAACTTATTAGTACAATTAATGAGAAGAGGCACGACAGTCATGTCTTTATTGGTATGGCTAACTTTGACGGACACAGTAGAAAAAACTCTAAGTCTCTTAGGTCTTTCTTTATAGATTTAGACGTAGGCGATAACAAAGACTATGACAGTAAACAAGAAGCCCTTGATGCCTTAGACAAGTTTATACAATCACAGGAGTTACCATCACCAGTTAGAGTAGATAGTGGTAACGGTATACATGCATATTGGATGCTTGATACTGATGTTCCTGTAGAAGAGTGGAAACTTTATGCAGATAAGTTTAAACACTTATGCTTAAGTAATGGTCTTAATATAGACCCCTCAGTTACAGCCGACAAGGCTAGAATACTTAGGTGTCCAGATACTTTTAACTTTAAGTCCGACCCTCCAACACCTACTGGTTTAATTGATACTAATATACAAGTGTATAGATTTGAGATGTTTAAAGAATTTTTAGGTGCTGTTGAGGTTCCGTTTGAAGAGATATTAAAAAGTACTAAAATGACTGAGTTATCTAAACAGATGAACGGAGTAAGTAACTACTCATCAAAGTTTGATACTTTAGCTACAAAAAGTTTAGATGAATCATCTGACGAAGGGTGCTTACAGATAAGGCATATTATTAGAAATAGAGAAGCTCTACCTGAACCTTTATGGTATGCAGGATTATCTATTGCTCAACATTGTGTAGACAGAGACACAGCGATACACGCTCTTTCTAAAGATTATTCGGGCTACAGTAAAGAAGGCACAGAGAGAAAAGCAAATCAAACACAAGATAAGCCACAATCGTGTACGGTGTTCGATAACTTGAATCCTGGGATTTGTAATAACTGTGTGCATCAGGGTAAAATTACTAACCCCTTAGTATTAGGTAAGGTATTTGTAGCCGCCCCTACTACTATGAACCCAATTAAGACAGAGGTACAGATGCTACCTAACGGAATGCCTATGGTAACTACCAGTCTACAAGGACTACCCGCAGAGATAGAAAGAGAGGGATTTTATAGAGGGCAGAGTGGTGGTATCTACTTTAAACCCCAACCTGTATTTGATGAGAACGGAGACTTAGTAGAACAAAAAACACAAATTGTATCTACCTATGACTTTTATTCATTGAAGAGAGTTATTAGTGGGCATGAGGGAAACTGCATGTTAATGAAGATAGACCCTCCTCACGATGAACCAGAAGAATTTTATATACCATTTAGTATAATATATGATGGTAATGAGCTAAGAAAATTAGTATCGAAACATGGGGTATTATTTGACCCTAGAAACAACCAGTGGAAACTTATTATGGATTATTTAGTTGCATGGGGTTCTTACTTACAGGCTGATAAAGCAGCTGCAAGGATGAGAACTCAAATGGGTTGGACTCCCAAAGAAGACGCTTTTGTTATTGGAGATGTAGAAATAAAACGAGATGGCACAGAAGTCAGTAGCCCTACCTCTTCCCTTTGTAGAAACATCTCTAGACATATCGTAAGAGCAGGTAGCTTTACAAAATGGAAAGAAGTGGCTAACAAGCTTAATCAAGAGGGCTTAGAGATACATGCGTTTGTTGCATTGACAGGGTTAAGCTCTACTTTGATGCCTTACACATCTACCTCTGGTGTTAGTATTTCTCTTACAGGAGATACAGGTGCAGGTAAAACAGGGGCTTTGTATGCAGCATTAAGTATGTGGGGACACCCTAAAGATATGTCAGTATTAGAAACTACTGATAATGCATTGACTGGGCGTTTCTTAGGACTACATAACTTACCTTTAGGATTAGATGAGGTAGGTAATATGCATGGTCGTCTACTATCGCAGATGGTGCATAAGATATCACAGGGTAAAGCTAAGATTAGAATGCAAGCCTCAATCAATGCTGAACGAGAGCATGAGATGTCAGCTTCACTAGTAGGTATATTTACTACTAATCACTCTTTGATTGATAAGCTAACTATTACTAAGAAGGACCCTAACGGTGAAATTGCCAGGTTAATAGAGTTCTACCTACACAAACCACAGATACTTAAAGATAAACCTGCAGAGGGACGTAATATATTTAATCCTCTTATAACTAACCATGGGTGGGCAGGACCTGAGTTTATTAAAGCTCTAATGACCTATGAGAGAAGCGAGATTGACAGCCGTATTGATTACTGGGTTAGTAAGTTTAAGAAAGACTTTGGTGATGATACTGCTTTTAGATTCTATGAGAACTTAGTTGCTGTTACTATGACTGCGGGTGAAATAGCTGGTAAAGCTGATATTGTGCATATAGATGTTGACCGAGTCTACAGTAAAGTAGTAGGAGAGATGATAGATATAAGGGACAACGTAGTGAAAGCTAATAATGTTAACTACCTATCTCTCATAGGAGAATTTATATCACAGCACAACAACTCAATACTAGAGATTCACGATGGTAAAGTAATTATAGAACCTAGAAACTCATTGTATATACGTCTAGATACAGACAAGAAGGAGCTGTGTTTGACTAAGTCTGTCTTTAAGAAGTTTTTGATTGAAGAAAACAGTGTGTCTCCTAAACAGTTTGTATATCAAATGAAACAGCATGGAGTAGGAATTGTAGAGAAACGTAAGAAAATGGCAGCTAACTGGAAGCCAGGACTTGACGAGTTCAACTCGAATGCCTATATAATTAGCACAGACACACTACCACCAGATATGATTAAGGAGATTAATCCTGAATCTGTATAATGACATAGAATGGATATTCCCATTTGAGGGTATGGCGATAGGAGAAAGTTTCTTTGTGCCTACCCTTAAGACTTCGCATATGATTTATGCAATAGAGTCAGGAGCTAAACGAGCAGGAGTTAGAGTCAAGACCTTTACAACTTCTAAAGATAATCACTTAGGGGTTAGGACTTGGCGAGTGGGTTAATCTTCTTTTTTAGGAAATCCTGATTCATCTACACCTTTTTTATTTACTATTATATCACCAGTTTCTTCATCTAATTTGAAAAAACCTAAATTTTCCAAAAATTGTTTTACTTCTTCGTTTTCTTTAGTTCCATATATTCTTTGACGAATCTCTAATATACCCTCTAAAGTATCTTGTTCTTGTTGAGCAAGCACTGCTAACATTTTTCGTTTATCTTCCCCAGTAACTTGCTTACCTGGTTCTATTCCTAATGGCTCTCTAGTGGTTCTTAATATTAAATTTCTCTCTCTTCGTATAGCTTGTATAATACCCATATATCCGTCTATCTCACTAGCAGAGTCAATTAATATTTTATTTTTTTTGTATATTGCATCTACTTTTTCTTGGTCATAATCATTATTCCTTAAGAAATTATATTCACTAACCGCTTTATCAACGTCTTTTTTTAACTCAAAAAAATCTGTAGTAAATCTATTACCATAAGTTTTTGAGAAAAAATTACTTAAACCTGGAACACTAGCTATTGTATCTCTTTCATTTTTAGAGGCGTCCGCATATTTAAGAACTTGAGCGTTTTCAATCATTGAATCTGTCCATAGCATAAGTTGTCCGCCTGTAAGCCCAAAAAATTGTCTTATAAAAGCATCTATCTTTTTTGGAGAAATACCTAATTCATCTAAATTTACATATTCAGATAAAAACTTAGCTGTTTCGCTAGTTCCTGCACTATATCTTTCTTTTGGCTCTAAATCTTTATCCCTGGGAGTTTCTATAGGTGTATCGCTTCTAACATCCATATTATTCATAATATCTTGTGGCACTCTTATTATTTGAGGAGTAAATCTGTTTGATAAAAAAGACTCTTTTAAAGCTCTTTTTAAAGCATCTGCAACTTTTTGGTTATCAGTAGTACCCAACATATTGTTTAAAGTTTGCTCAGGCATTATCTTAAATAAAAATGTGTATATATCAGGTCGTAAAGTAAGATGAAGCCCGTTACCAAGTATAATTCTTCTGTCTTTAATTTTAGGGTCAAGTTTATTATACTCTTCATCATCTTGTGCCATAAGAGTATATATAAGGGACAGAGCTGATAACTGAGCTCCTGTAGTTAAAAATTTAGTCATAGCAAAGGCTCTTTGTTCTGCTGAAACTCCTTTACCTGTTACAATTCTTCCTTGAATTGCAGCTGCTTGTAAAAAAGCCCCGAAAAATGGAACTAACTGCTTTAAAATATTTACAGCTGCGTTTGAGCCTGAGCGTTTAAAGTTTATAATCTCAGCTCCTCTACTCATAGCAAGCCCTCTATTACCTGTTTCTGCCATAGTCTGTTCATAAACTGCTTGCCTTACAGCATTATCTGAGGCCATAGCAATACGATTTAAAAAACCTTTTATAGATACAGGAGTCTCTGGATTAATTTGATCAAACGTTATACCTTTTCCTAATCCAGGAATAGAGTCAATAGCTTTGGTCATTTTTGCATAAATACTTTTTTCCTCACTTACTTGTCGGTCTGAAAGGGACTCTCCTTGTTTAAAAGAATCATAGGACCCAGTTAGCCCTGCTCGTCTCATTGTATTGTGAGTAGTACTCATGTTAACTAAAGTTAATGCAAACTCTTTTGCTACTCGTGCTGGAATCATAATAGGATACTTAGTTCCTGAGTTAATCATAGCTGAACCTACATCTTGAAGAATTAATTGAGAAAGAGAAAAAAATGGGTTTAATACCACGTTTGTTCTTAAAAAACTAGAAGCATTTTTTGCCGCTTGCATTGCAGCACCACTTACAGCTTCTACACCAGCTCCAAAAGCAGCAGAAAAATAAGGAGTAGAAAATTGATAGTTTTTAACGGTTCGAGTTCCATCTTTATTTAGTCTACTAAAGCTTATTGTATTAGGTGTTTCTTCAGTTACTCTATTTATTTCTTTAATATCACCTGGTAAATGCTCAAAGGCAGCTTCTACTTTATTAATAGCGGCTCTATTTAATACAGACCTTGTAACTCCATCTTGAATCCACGCAGACATATTTTCAAAAACATCAGATACAGGAACAAAACCACCTCTTATTTTAAAATATTTTCCTCGGTCTCCCTGTTGTCTTGAATATGTTCCAGGCAAAGCTTGACCATCTCTATAAAAACCAACGTAATCATCAAAAGCTTCTATTCCTTCTACATCAATGACTTGTTTAAATTCGTCCGCCATTTCTCTACTCATTAATTCATGCTCAACTTGGAGGTCTATTATATCATTCTTAGCGTCAATCCAATTTTTATGTATTTCTTGTAATCCAGGAAACTTATTAAAAATTTCTACTCCATTGTCTATTTGCTCATCGGCTAAATCAATAGGTATAAAATTATCTTTGTGATACTGATTAGCTTGTTTATCTTTTCTTTGTCTTTTTAGGTCTAAGTAGTTTTGATCAACTACTTTATTTTTTTCTCGTATACTAAAAGCACGTAAAGCTACAAAAGCATTATGAGCCATTTCTCTTGCTGACCTAGAACTTATTCCTTGTTCTTTTGCAAAAGCTCTTAAGCTCCTCATAACTTTTCTATAACTAGGTCTATTAGCATCTCCCTCAGCTTCAGATGAAAAAAAGCTGCCTATTTCATTGTAAACAGGTCTACCATATTCTAAAGCGGCTGTACCAACTCCTTTAGCGTGTAGGGCTTGCGTAGACGCTATTCTAAGAAATGTTTCTGAAATATCGCTCCAAGTGTCTTGTCCAAAAACTCCAAACGCATTTGATTTGTTTTTCAAGTTTTTTTTCATAGCATCTATAATTGAACCGTTTAGAGCAGCGTCAAAAGAAAATACAGCAGTATCTAGTTTAGTTATTAAACTACCAGGGTAGCTTAACATTTTTTTGAATCTACTTTTTTTAGGGTCAGAAGTTAGTGGACTTTCTCCAAATCTAATTCTGTCAGGAAATTGTTTATCTAAACGTGCTTGTTCTTTACTTTTCTTTTTGTCTTCTTGCTCACGTTTTATTTTTTCTGGTGTTTTTTGGTTTTTATTAAATTCATTAACTTCTTTTTGAGTTATTTTTTTGTTTAATCTTTCATTAGGATTTTCAGATTGTTCTGTTTTATTTGGACCTGTAAATAATTCAGGTGCTAAAGCCACTACGTCATTCATTATGCTGTAAGTCATGTCTTTCATACCAGCTAATTTTTCTACGATTTTTACAAAATCACCCCACATAGTGCTAACTAAACTAGCAGACCTTCTTCTTTCATTTATAGTATTCTCGGCGGCACGGGTTCCAACACCTTCTCTTTTTAATTTAGCTCTATAATCTCTTTCTTCTCCCAATAACCTTTTTCCTGCTGTACTTGGTTTCTTTGCTAAAAATTTTTGAAACTCTGGATTAGTAAAAGCTTCTGAAATAAATTCTTTTACATTTAATAATGACTCACTAAATTCATTGTTTACATCAGCTTCTTTAGCATCCTTAAAAAGTTGCACTAACTCTCTTCCAACTGCAGTCCTACCTTCACCGTCTTTATTTATATTTTTATTAATTTGATTAGTGGTAGCTGCATGAACTGCTTCATGTAATACAGTATTTACACCCGCATTTTCTGATAATTCTACAGTATCTGTTTTTGTTTCATAAGCTCCATAAGCTTCTTCTTTTTCTTCTAATTCAGGATTAAAAATAAATTTAGTTTTACCTATGTTAGGAGTAGTTAAGACTTTGTTAATTATTTCATTTTGTTCTGGTGATAAAGATTCACTAACATCATTTTTTAAAGTATTTAATGCTTGTCCTAAAGTTTTTGCTTTTTTTAATCCTAAAATAATTTCTCTATCACTTTCTGGACCTGGAGTTTTTGAATAATCTTTTTCTTTAATAACTTCAAATAAGTCATTTTCTATTTGAGTTAATTCTTCTTGAGTAATATCAGGGGATTTAAGTGTTTCTTTATAATCTTGAAACGTTTCATTATTTGGGTCTATATTTTTTAAAATTTTACGAGCCTCTTTAGCTCTAGCAGATAAATCTAATGTACTGTCGACTACAGCTTCGTTTGTTACTACAGCTTCGTTTGTTACTACATCTTCGTTTGTTACTACAGCTTCGTTTGTTACTGCAGCTTTGTTTGTTACTACAGCTTCGTTTGTTACTACAGCTTCGTTTGCTATATCTTTAAGTGTGTTTACTGTTTCCGTACTAAGCACACTTGTTTCTAACTCCATTATATCAATAGAATCTTCTATTTCTGCAATAAAATCTTTACGTGATCTTTTACCTTTAGTTTGATCGTAATCTAGCATAGCTTGTCTAGCAGTTTCATTAACATCATTTATTATACGAGTTTGCAAATTTCTATCTATGTTAGTCGCATTAGTTGTATTTATATTAATACCAGATTTATTAAGAATTTTATTAATAATATTTTCTGTAATAGGATTAAGCTTTCCTTTAGGCGTAACTTTTAACGGTTTAAGCTTAGATTCTGGTATAGTTTTTGGTTTAGCTTTTGTTAATTTAGCACTTCTTAAATCTTCAATACTGCTTGTAATTTTTTCAGCTTTTTGTTTTTTAAGGAACGCTCGTATTTTATTTATTTCTGTTTTCTTTTTAGCGTCTGGAAAATATTTACGTATGTCTTTAAGAACTGTCTCAATACCTTCTTTTGTTTCTAGCAAAGTATTAAGCTTCGCTGTTTCTGTGGGTTGAACATTTGCACCACTTACATCAGTATTATCCTCCACTTTTTTTGGTGCATCTTTTTGTTCTTTTAGTAATTTGTTTCTTTTTTTCTTAAGTTGTTTTCTTAAGTTTTGAATTGCTTCAGTATTAGTTGATGGTAAAGTTTCTTTACCCGCTAAAATGTTATCTACTGTTTCTATGTTTTCAAGAGTATTAAGTTCTGCTCCTTCTAATTCAATAAACCCAGTCATATTACCTCTTATACCTAAGTCTTTTAGTATTTCAGGAGTAAGAGTATCTATTTTAAGTTTTTTTATTGCTTCTGCTTTTTCTGCTTTAAGTTGGTCATCTAGTTGTTTTTTTCTATCTTTTTTAGCATTCTGCGGTGTACGTTCTGCGTCTTCTGTATTTTCAGAGTCGTCTTTCGCACCAGTAGTAGGGTCTCCTTTTGCATCAGTAGATTTTGTTGGGCTTTTAGGTCTTCTTACTCCACCTATTGTTGATGGTACAAGAGGCATAAAGAATCCTCCCGCAGCAGCATCTAAATATTCTCGCATAGCTTGAGCATCTTTTAAGGGTAAATCAGCTCCATACCTCTCTAATATACTTTGAACAACTTCAACAGGAGCTTCTTTTAAACCTGTAATTCCTACATTTTTAATTACATTTAACATTATGCTTCTTGTAACAGTGTTCATTGCATCTAAAGAACCTAAACCAATTTTTAAACCCACATATTGTGCAAGAGCATGACCTGTACTTAAAGCAGCTAATTTACCTGTGCTCAACTCTTTTATAATACGCATTTGTTCTTGAGGGTCATCTACTCCTGCAATAGCCTCATCAACAGCTCTAGTTGTAACTTCTCCCGCACCATATCGTGCTGACATTGTGCCCACACCAATAGCCTGTCCTATTTTTTTATTTACTTGTCTTCGTAAAGCAGGATTAGTAGCTATTTCTTTTACAACTGCATTTTTCACAAGTTCTTTAACAATAGGTCTTCCTTTTAAATAACCGTATTCTTTTCTAATTTTTTTAATTTGGACTTTTAACCCTTTTTTAACAAGTGATTTAGCAACAGTTGCACCAAGTCCTACTCCAGCTATGGTACCTCCTGGGCCTGCAGTCGTTCCTATTATGCCTCCAATAATACCAGATAGAGCTGCCTCACCAAACATCGCAACCCCTTTACCTGCATAATAAGGTATAAATTCTGTTAAAAAACTTCCAAGACCTTCATCTAGTACTGCAGAAAATGAATCAGTTTCTTTTATAAACGGTTGTATTGCTTCTCGAGCTTCTTCCATATTTTCAAGCCCTGATTCTATTGCTCCTGTTCCATCAAAACCAAGTTCTTCTATACCTTTACCTGTTAATACCTGTAACCCACCAAAAAGTTCTTTTGACTCTGGAATATATGTTTTTAAGGCTCTTAAAAAATCATCATCTTCGTTTATAGACATACCTAAAAAAGTAGGTGGTTCTTCTGTAACGTCTGGTTTGAGTTGAGATTCAGGCTCAGGTTTAGGCTCAGGTTTAAGCTCAGGTTTAGGCTCAGGTGCAGCAGGGGGAGTAAAATAATTGTTAGGTAAAACTATTCCGTTGGTTTCTAAAACCCTTCTAATTTGATTTTCAGAGACACCCTGATCGTATAAACCTTTAATTTTTTCATCTAGTGCAGACATAAAGTATCACTTTTAGTTATTTTTTCATACGTTCTAATACTATTGCTTCAATTTCACTTACATCAATAGCTCTTCCTTGTGAAATAGTATCAAAAATTACTTCATTAATTTTTTGGAAAGTTTCACCAGCAAATTTTTTATTTTCTTGGTAAAAAGTATTTATTGCTCCGTCTTTTAAGAAATATTTAAAGTATTCTTTAGTAAATTGTAAAGCATCAAGAGAATATTTTGACTGAGTCTGACTTCCTACGGCGTTTGCAGCTAATTGGTTTGATAATAAATCAGCTTGTATTTTTGCTGTTGCAGCTTGTTTCGTAATAAACGCATCTCTTGCGTTTATTAATTCTTGTCTAGTACCAGCATCAGCAGTCGCTATTTGTTTGTTGTATTGTGATAAAGCAGGAATAGCTCCTGCAGATATATTTTCTAATGGGTTAGCTGATGTACCGCCTGCGATACGAAGACCTGCTTCAATTAATCCCATATTAGCTGCTTGGTCTCTTTGTTTATCAAAGTATTTATTGTCTATTCCTAGTTCTTCGTTTATAGATTTACGGTCAGTCATAAAGGTACTTAGATTTTCGCTTTTAGGAAAATATTTCATCCCTGTTATTTTTCTCATATCATAAGGAAATGGAGAATACGTATCACCAAGTGCAAGATTTTCGCTTCCTATAAGGGCTTCAAGTTCTGCATCTGTCATAGAGCTAGAAGTATTAAGGTTTGTAATGTCTTTCTTAATAATATTTGTATTTTGACTTGGAGTTATATCTGCAAATTTATTAAAAGGGTTAGGGGCAAACTTATTTGAGTCAATGGGTAGATTCAATGATTGAAAACGCTCAATATCACCACCTGTTTGATACCCTACAATCCCACCTTCTTTCATCATAGCTGTACCACCTACGGCTGACTGTGGGTTAGCAGCTATACCACTTGCTGCCATTTGTCTTGGGTCTACTGCTTGTTGTGGTTGTGGAGCACCTACGCCTTGACCTTCAGGCATCATTTGTTGAGGAGCCATTGCTCCAAGTCCCATTTGCATTGGTTCTGCTTCTGCTACAAGTTGCTCTGCAATAGAAGGTTCTTCTGGTTTATTTGCGTCAAACCTTGCTTTCATATCTTTACGTCTTTGCATTTCACCTAACGCAAGATAGATGGGAACTTCGCCCATAGGGTTTTTAACATAATTAATTAATGCGTCTTCTGGTAATCCTTTTAGTCTATCTTGTATTTGTATAATATTCATAATGTTCCTTTAGCCACCGCCCATTGCTTTATATAGTCCAAGACCTGCAACTCCTGTACCTGTAATTTGACTGGCTAAACTAGGAGCTGGGGCATATTGTGTTTCCGTTGAACCTAATGCACCTGCATTACCACGAAGTATGTTTGATTGATACTCAAGTAATTTTCTCTCGTAGTCTTCCGCTTCTCTAAACTGTTGATATTCTATATTAGCTTGTTCTTGTTGTAATGCTTGTTGCTCGTTAGCACTTGCTGCTTGGGCTTTAAATCTTTCTAGATTAGACGATTGTTCAGCTCTGCCTAATCCCTCTGCAGCTTGAGCAGTTTGTAGTGTAGTACCTAATCCTGAAAGACCTATGTCTTTCTGTAGTCCTGCACTAAATTGTCCGCCTTGTTGTTCCATCTGTCTTCTTTGTATTTCGGCTTGTAAGTTTTGACCACCAACATTTATATTAGCAGCCCTATCTCTTTCAAACTGTTGTTGAGCATTTTCAAACGCTGATTGATTACCTTTAGCTCTTAAGTCAGCTATTAATCTATTAGTACCCGCATTATTCTCTCCGCTCATTAAGGCTTCACGACCACTACCAAAAGTACCTCGTCCTATTGAACCCATTGCAAATTTGTTTGCTTGTACATCTCCCTGTCTTCTAGCTTCCGCTATAGCTTGGTCAGTTACTGCAGAAGTATATGGATTCGCTGCATTACCCGCATATTGAAAAGATGGTACGTTAGTAGGGGTTGTCATTGCTAGACTTTCTGTAGTTCCAGGAGCATAACCTAATGCTCCTGTTAAACCTTGAGCAGCCGCAGCTGTACCCATTGTATTAACATTACCTAGTGTCTGTGCTGCTGAACCAAATTGACCAGGAGTTTGTAAACCTGCGACACCTTGTTGAATCGCTTGCTGTTGCGGATTAAACCCTACAACTCTTTGGCCTGTATAAGGTGTGTACTCTTGTACACCCGTTACAGCTCCTGAAGCATCTGTGGTATAAGTCTGTTGAGCTGTTTGTTTCATCAACTCTTCATAGAAAGGTTGAGCATACTCAGGTAAGTTAGTTGTTGTTGCCTTAGTAGTTCCTCCACCACCGCCGCCTTTAAATTCAGATAAACCTGTAGCAGGGTTGATTGTGCCTGAACCACCTATTGATTTTAGTAGTGATTCTTCGTAATCATTAATGTGAGCTAAACGGGTATCACCCATGCGTCCTTTAGATGCAAGGTCTTTATACAGTTGTTTAACCAACCATACTTTTAATTTATTTGG
>Ga0208814_1000520_pt1 | contig 23107 bp, 15 predicted proteins | sample MalvirAntarct_55_FD_184253 | JGI IMG/M metagenome (GOLD analysis project Ga0208814, IMG submission 184253) | Marine viral communities from the Global Malaspina Expedition - Malaspina viral metaG Antarct_55 (SPAdes) (version 2) | ecosystem: Environmental > Aquatic > Marine > Oceanic | place...
TCTTTCCGGAATACTTTCGTATATTATTAGAAACCTATTAATACAGGTAGAGAAATACGAAGACATTACAGTAGACCAGACACAGTACCTACAGCGAATATCGGATCTCATTGGAGATTCTAAGAAACATTTGCAAGAGCTTGATGAAAAGGGTACATTTAAGTCGGATGACGAAGTCGGAACTTTCTTTACTGCAATGCAGAACGTACAATTAGAGCTAAATAAATATATGCTCCCAGAAAATTATGGCAAGAAAGAAAGCAAAAGCTAATTACTTCACATCCGAAACAGAAGACTATATAAAAAAGTACAATGTATCTACTAATAATGAATATAGAAACGAGATCTTTACCGGTCACATCTACCTTCCCTTCTATAAATTAGCAGAGAATATAATACATACATTTAAGTTTTACTACACTGATGTAGATAAAATAGAAGATCTAAAGCATGAGATAGTATCGATGTTGCTTGAAGAGAAGATTATGAAGTTTGATCCCGATCATGGAGCTAAAGCATACTCTTACTTCGGTACAATAGTAAAACGTTGGTTAATTAACTACAACAATAAGAATTACAAGAACTTAAAGAAGGTCGGTACCTTCGATGAAATGCAAGAAGGGTATAATCCTTCCATCTTACCTAACGAAGACGGTTCCATAACACTTGGGACTTTCCTTGATATCTATGTAAAGAATACTTATGAAGTATTAGAAGAGCTATTTCCAAAGGAAAATGAAAGAAAGATAGCAGATGCAATACTCACCATCTTCAAAACAAGACAAGACTTAGATATTTTCAAAAAGAAAGCACTATATATTTACATCAGAGAAATGACTGATTGTGAAACTCCTCACTTAACTAAAGTAGTCAATAAACTTAAAGTTGAGTTCTATGAATTATATGAAAAATATAATAATGTGGGACTTATTAAAACAAAGTTAGTTTAAAACTATTTATATGTAAAGGAATTATTATGGATAGTAGTAAAGAAATATTTAAAGGTAAATCTCTTTCAGACTTATTCGGGGAGATATACGATAACTCAAAAGAAACTAAAGGTCAAGTTAAAGCATTAATTGGAGAACTTAAACCTCTTATAGAGAGCATTGGAGATGCTACTCTTATTGTACCTATGATTAAAGAGTACATGGAGATTGGAGTTAAAAACGATGATGCACTAATTAAATTAGCTACCATTATACAGAGAATAGAATCAGCACAAGCTAAAGGTGAAGGTGGAGACATTTTTGACTTTGATTCTCTACAGGATTTATTAGCTGAAAGCGAAGAAGTAAAAGAAGAAGTAGAAGTAACTAAGAACAAAACAGAAGAAGAGTAGTGAGTTTTATAGACTATAACTTTAGAACACAAGCACAACCAGTAGGAGATATTAGACCTGTTGGGGAAACATCTTTAGCACCTGCTAGAGTTATCGATATAATTATGGATGATGAACATCCAGATTACGATGCTTATGGTGGTCCTAATAGTATAGGAATGGTATACTACCGATTTATTAATCAAGAAGGTATGGATACTACTGAAGAAGGAGACTCAGACTATACCGGACAAGCATTCCCCTTAACAACTTCACATAGACTTTTACCATTAAAGAATGAGATAATTCTCTTAACTAAAGGACCAGATCCGTTAGTAGATGAAGGATCAGGAACAGGTAGAATATACTATACAACTTCTTACTCTATATGGAATCACCCTCATCATAATGCTATACCAGTTAAGACAGCAGATAAACCAGAAGAAGTAAACATAGGTACTGGTATTGAGTTAGATAATACCGTATCACCTTTGCAACCTTTCCCTGGAGATGTTCTAATGGAAGGTAGATTAGGTCAATCAATAAGATTTGCAGGTGGGATATCTACCAAATCAATATTTACAGATGAATCTAATATTAATAAACCCTTAATCATTATAAGCAACGGTCAGAAGGAAACTGAAGAAGGATTCTCACATATTGTAGAAGACATTAACGAAGACCCGTCTTCTATTTACATGACCAGCGATAACATTATACCCCTTACTCTTGCTAATGATAAGAGGGATAGCTATGAAACATCCCCTGATTTGCCTAGCTCTTATAAAGGTTCCCAACTGTTATTGAATAGTGATAGGCTCACTCTAAATGCTAGAGAGAGCGACATCCTTTTATCAAGTAAGACTTCTGTAGGTATTAATTCCAACACAGTTAACATAGATGGGAAAGAGTATTTATGTGTAGATGCTGACAAGATATATTTAGGATCTAAAGCTAGAATAAACAAAGGAGCTAATAAGCAACCAGTCGTACTAGGGCACAGAATGGAAGCTTTCTTAGGAGATATGTTAGATCAACTAATTTCCATATCAAAAGCTTTAGGTAAAGCTAAAACAATTAAAGGAGACCCTATACCAACCATTAACCTTAGAGGAGCATCAGCACAATTAGTACTGAAGCAATTAAAGAACCAACTTAACCCTAGCGGCGGGAGTACTTTAAAATCTAAAAAAACCTTCGTAGAATAATGCCATGTAGTATACCTCCATCGAATCTCGCCCTCTTTATAGCCCAGTACCTTGCTAAGTTAGAAGCTTTTATTATAGCCAAGGTTTATGAAGAGATTAATAAGATAATAGAACAACTACTAGGTCAGGTATGTCCGCCGGTAGAAGAAATAAAAAAAATACTTAAGGTACGGGATACCCTAGTTAATATGATTAATGGGTTAGAAAAGAAAATAGAACCTGTTAAAAAGTTCGGAGAGATACTTAATCCTCCTATAATGGCAGCTAAAGCAACTGTTCTTATATTAGAGCAACTTCCACTACCATCAACTATAGGTATACCACCCGGCCCTGCCGGAGGTGTAATTTTCTCTTTATCTACAGGAGCACAGAATAGATTCTCTCAATTACTTAATATTGCTTGTCAGATAGTCGATTTACTATCTAAAGACCAGAAAGCTATAATGGATTTAACCGAAATTAGTTTTGATGGATTAGAACCTATAAAACAGAAATTAAAGAGTATAGATATAAAACTATTTGAATGTGTTGATAAGTTACCCATTAAACAGAAACAGGAGATAATGGAATCAATACAGAACCTACCTTCTAACTCAGGGATAAGCACCTCAGCAACAGATGGTTCAGGAAAATTCTTTTATAAAGAATATACTATAACAATTCAAGAGGATAAAAACTCACCTAAGTATGCTAAATTAAGGTATGCTCAAGTAGAAAATGCTAACGGAACAGTCCTATTAAGGGGTGAATCATCGTTTAGTTCCTCAACAAGAGTACTAATAGACGAAATAAAATTTAGAATTAACAATCAACTTCCATAACCTAACTATTTATTAATATGAAACTAGACCAACTACGTAAAATTATACGTGAAGAAATCAGATCAGCTGTCAAGGAAGAGTTACAAGATGTAATGAACGAAGCAGTTAGAGCTGCTAGCACGCCTAATGTGAAGGTAGCTAGCGAACACAAACCAGTAGTCGCTACACCAGCAACTCCTTCAAAGATGAATCCACAAATGGAAAAATCATCTTTAGACGAAATGTTAGCAATGACTAAAGCTAATATGACAAATGAGGAATACAAGAATGTATTCACAGGAACAACAGCGAATGCACAAGGTGGAATACCTTCAAGAACTAACACAGCATCTACGATGGCTACACAAATGGGTGCATCATCAGGTAGAATGCCAGGTATTGATATATCGCAATTAGATTTTGTTAAAAAAGCAGGACAGGTATTATCCGCAGCAGAAGCAAAGAAACCGACAAACAATTAATATATGGCATTTGAAGCAAAGAAAATAAATGTATTAGATCTACAGCCTAGAAAAGCAGTAGGTGTATCTTTGCCATTTTCTAATAAGGCAGTTTTTAACTCTACTTATGAGACTAAAGAAGCAATAAAAGCAAACCTTATTAACTATATATTAACAGGAAAAGGAGAAAGATACTTTAATCCAACATTTGGATCAGGAATTAGAAACCTACTATTTACTAATATCAATAGAGACACTTTAACAGACTTAGAGTTTTTAGTTAGAGATGCTTTACAGCAGTACTTTCCAAGACTAGAAATAATAAAACTAGACTTAAAAGATGCACCAGATTCTAACATGGTAAGTTTTACTTTAAATTTTAAACTAACAGACACTCAAGTAGAAGATGAGATAACAATTAATTTTGAACAATAATGGCTCAAGATATTAACATAAAATATACAGACAAAAACTTTTCTAGCCTAAGAGGGCAATTAGTAGAATTAGCTAAAAACTATTTTCCTGACGCCTATAATGACTTTTCTGCAACATCACCTGGAATGATGTTTATGGAAATGTCTGCTTATGTAGGAGATATACTTTCTTTTTACCAAGACAGTCAATTACAAGAAACATTCCTACAGTATGCTAAAGATCCGGGTAACCTTTACTCGATGGCATACATGATGGGATATAAACCTAAACTGACATCAGCATCTACAGTTAACATAGAATTAACACAAAGAGTAGCAGCAATCTCTACAGGTTCAACCTACCTACCTAACTTTAACCAAGCACTTAGATTAGGTGAGAATACAGTCATAACAGCAGGCTCAGAGAATTTTGTTTTAAATACAAATGTAGACTTTAGCTTTTCAAGTTCATATGATCCTACCTTAGTTACAATATACAGTATTGACTCAAGCGGTAACCCAACAGAGTACGAATTAAAGAAAACAGCACCAGCTAGTTCTGGAGAAATAGTAACTAAAACCTTTAGTGTTGGAGCAGCATCTAAGTTTCTTACTTTAAGTATTGACGACCAATCTATTATAGGGATAGTAGACCTAAAGGATGGTGGAAATCAACTATACACCGAAGTCCCTTATTTAGGACAGGATACAGTCTTTACAGAAGCTGTTAACTCCGGTACTAATAAAAACCAAGTTCCTTACTTGCTTACAGCAACAAGAACTCCTAATCGATACGTAACAAGGTTTAACTCAACAGGTAAACTACAGATTCAATTTGGATCAGGAATGTCTACAAGTGATGATGGAGTATTCTTACCTAACCCAACAAATGTAGGCTCAGGAACAAATCAAGGAGTACGTAGAGCAGATCATGCTTTTGATCCATCTAACTTTATGTTCTCTAGTGCGTATGGAAATGCACCTTCTAATACAACATTAACAGTTCGATACCTTAAAGGAGGTGGTATAGATTCAAATATAGGAGCAAATACAGTAACAGGTTTTACAGCATCTACATTAACTGCTACAGATACAGCTTACCAAAGCACATTATCAATAACAAACCCAGAACCAGCAGTAGGAGGTAAGGATGCAGATTCAGTAGATGAGATAAGACAGAATTCGTTACGCTCTTTTAATGAACAAGGTAGGATAGTAACTAAGCAAGATTATGCTTTCAGAGCTATGACAATGCCATCTAAGTTTGGAGCTATAGCAAAAACAAGCGTAGTAACAGATATAGAGGTTCCAACTGCTAATGCAAGTACTTATAACCCATTAGGGGTATGTTTATATGTGCTAGCCTACGATAATAATAAGAACTTAGTACAAGCTACACCGCAGTTAAAAACAAACCTAAAAAAGTACATAACAGAGTTTAAATCACTTACTGAGGGATGTACTATAAAAGATGCATTTGTTATTAACGTTGGAGTTAAGTTTGATATAATTACACTACCTAGTTATAACTCTAGAGAAGTAATACTTAAATGTACACAAGCAGTACAGGATCACTTTAATGTAGATAAGTGGGCTATTAACCAACCTATTAACCTCTCGACAATCTACACTCTTTTAGATAGAATAAAAGGAGTACAGACAGTACAAGACGTAAGAGTAGAAAGTAAAGTAAACGGAAACTATTCCACTTACGATTACGATATAAAAGGAGCAACAATGAATAACGTAGTTTATCCATCGTTAGATCCTATGATATTTGAAGTAAAATACCCGAATAACGATATTCAGGGAAGAGTAACAACATTATAATATGGCACTATATAGAATATTTCCTGAAAAAGACGCTTTTGTGTATACAGAAGGTCCTCTAGCGAACACAGGTAGAGATGCACTCCTTGAAGTAGGAGGGTATCCAACATCTGCCGGAGGGCAAACAGTTAGATCCTTAATTCAATTTGATCTAGCAGAAGTTAAATCAGTACTAACCTCAAAAGTAGGTATAACATTACCAGCAGTAACAGGTTACTCTGCTAGTTTACATCTATCTTTAAATTATGCAGCAGAACTACCAATAGAATATTCACTTAACGTTCACCCCTTAGCAGAAGCTTGGGATGAAGGTACAGGTAAATTCGGAGATATGCCAATTAATAAATCTGGTTGTAGTTGGAATTATAAAAAAGCAGGTACAACTACTCGCTGGACAACAGGAAGTGAGAGCTTAACATCAAGTACCGGTAACGGATTTACTTTAACCTCTAACCTACTTTATACTACTGGCTCATATAAAGACAGCCTTAAAGGTGGAGGGTATTACTACTTTACTACAGGATCAGCTCCTATAGTTCTTTCTGGAAGTGCTGCTTTTACTAAGAACTCAGACCATGATTTAGATGTAGATATAACTAAAGCAATACAGTACCACACAAGTGATTATATTCCGAACTACGGCTTTATAGTTAAGATGCCAAATACTTTAGAGTATAATGTGTCTTCATCAGTAAGGTTAAAATACTACGGAGAAGATACAAATACTATTTACCCTCCTTATTTGGAGATTAAATGGGACGATTACGCACACTCATCTTCTTTATCAGAAATTACAGATACTGAAGCTGTTGTAAGTATAAGGAATAATAAAGGAAAGTACACAGATGAGGGTAAACAACGTTTCAGAATACATGCAAGACCTAAGTACCCTACTCGTACATATACCACCTCCTCTGCATATACCTCTAACTACTCACTCCCTACAGCATCATATTGGGGACTAAGAGATGAGAATACAGAAGAAATGGTGTTTGACTTTGATACAACGTATACAAAGATAAGTGCAGATAATACTTCTAACTATTTTGATATATACATGGATGGACTTCAACCAGAGAGGTATTATAAGCTTTTAATAAAGACTGAAATAGACGGAACAACAACTGTAATTGATAACGATCAAATATTCAAGGTAGTAAGAAATGGCTAAAAAAGTAGAAATAAAGAAGACTGTATTTAACCGTAAGGAATTTAATGGAGTTGTCGATAGCAAGTTTAGGTTCTTCACAGAACCAGAACCTGTTACTGATCCAGATACGGTTCAAGAGTTATTTAGACTATACGATAAACTATACGCATTAGTACCAATCGAAGGAGAAGAACAAACTCATCAGTACCTAGTAGAAAGAAGCTCAGAACTATATAAAATAGATGTACAGTTAGAAAGTATACAGCCCCTATTAGATGAGATCGCATCATTAAGAACTCAGAATTTAGAAGGTAATAGACGTATACTAGAATTAGAAATGCAGTTAGCTAATGGAGGAGAAATTAACTTTAGCGATGGTGAGCAAATGGCTTTACTGAGAACACAGCTCGATACAGCAAATAGCGCAATTGCATCACTGGAGGTAGCTAACACCTTAGCAAATCAAGCAACAACACAAGCACAAGATGCTGCTACTGCCGCAGCTGAAGCTGCTACTGCTGCTAGTCAAACATCCAGTTCTGCTACAAATACAAGCCAGAGCAATAAGTTTACAGAGGAAATTATTGAACTATTTAATAAGCCGAATACAGAGTACTACCATGCTAAACGTTTGTTAAGTGAAAAGAAATATTACAGTAGAGCTTTTCGAAGAATTAACAATAGTTGGAATTACAGCTCCTACAACTTTTTAGCCGGAGTATCTCAATACTCATGGCTAGTAGAAGATAATGGCGACAATAACCGTCGTGGTAGGTATAGGTTTAAATTATTGTTTGACAACTTAGATGATGCAAGACGTTTGACTATGGCTTACGTTGTTAAGAACTTAGAAACTGCAGGTTATCAAGCAAGTGAGATAATTAATGCAGTAGAAGAAATAAACAACTTTAAAGGTAATGTTCGAATGAGACTTATAGAGTATAGAGATAGTGATAAAGAGCCTAAAGCGGGTTATAACATAGTAACATAGGTAAGAAAATATGGCTAAAATTACATATACATTATTAGATAGAGAATATAGTTCTATCCCAGAGAATGAAAATTACTCTGCTGGAGACCTTAATCTTATAGAAAATTATCAAGTAAACAAAGAGTTTAATCCTGATACTAACTATATAGAGAGTCACTTCTATACACTAAACAACCAGAAAGTATTTTCAGTATATGATCAAGATTTAGCTTCAAATGTAGAACTAGACGCTGAAGGCCGTATAACTAACCTAGACCTACAACCAGAAAAGCTTTCAATAGATAATGGCTTTACAGGTGTGGATCATAAGATAGTTTACCACTTCTTAAATGATTTATATACAAATTCAAACAGTAAACAGCAACTCTTTATTAACTCTATCTCACAAGATAGAAAAGAAATACTACTTTACACAGACTCCCTAGAAGTTAATACATTAATTAACAAAACAGAGACTCTTAAAGAGAACTTAAAAAGTAAAGCCTACTTTGAGGAGTATTGGTTGAACCTTGGAGAGAATGATCTGTTTATAGTAACTAATGTTGACGTCTACGAATTAGACGATAAGTACACGATTGCTATAAAGCTTTATGAACCGCTATCAAAAGAGTACGACTTAAAGCAAGAAGTACAGCTTGTAGAGAAGGTAAGTGATTCTATAGTAGTAGAAGTTCAAGTAGAAGTTGAGGACGAGATTGAAACTGGACCAAAGCTTAGAGGAGCTAATTTTAACATTGAACTTGAAGATAATAACCCTGTACCAACAGAGTACTTTAATTATGATGAATTATTTAGCTTTAGTACAGCTAACAGCAATAGAGAAATATATTCACATATTAAAGATAGTAGTGTAGACATAAATATAGACTACTCAGACTATAAAAACTTTATACACTTTTCATCAGCTCAAGAAAGACTAAAAAACTTTAAATATAAAGTACAGCTTTTAGAGAGTTACGATGGAAGTAAACTATCAATTACTAACTCCACTAACAACTCAGGCAGTTTAGTAAAGTTTGATAATCTAATTAAAGGCATACTAGGTAATTTTGACCACTACGAAAAGGAACTGTATTTTACGAGCAGCTCCCACTCTTGGCCTAAATCTACAACATCAAAACCTCATATAAACCTACACTCTACTTCATCAATAAGTAGCGACTGGTATACAGCTCAACTAAATAGCGCATCAAACTACGATACATCCAACTACGACGTACTCTCTGCAACACTACCTTCTTATATAGCAGAAGACACTAACAATAGTAATGCAATCCTCTTTGTAGATATGATCGGTCAGCATTTTGACAATCTATGGATATATACAAAAGCAATAACTGATAAGTACGACAACGATAATAGAGTAGATGTAGGTATATCTAAAGACCTAGTTAGAGAGGTATTAACTAGTTTCGGAACTAAACTATATAACTCTACAGAAGGATCAGATGATTTATTTAAATATCTAATAGCAGATAGCTATGATAGTGGCAGCAGTGAAGAGGTGGTAAACACCTTCACAACAGTACCGGGTTTATCTGCAGACCTACAACCTGCTTCAAGAAAAGAGTACGAAGGAGATTTATACAAAAGGATATACCACAATTTACCTTTCCTTCTAAAAACTAAAGGAACTGAAAGAGGGCTAAGAGCACTTATAAACTGTTTCGGAATACCAGCAGACTTTTTAACCATTAAACAATACGGAGGAAACTCAATAGAGTCATCTAAGTTTTTTGGGTACGAAGAAGACAACGTACAAGCTTCTTATAAAGTAAGAGTTGAAACAAGAGCAAGCGGATCAGTCGGTAACGTATTATCTCAGTTTAAGTCTATACAGAAAACAGAAACCGAAAGAACATCTGATACACATAGGATAGAGGTGGGATTCTCTCCATCTGACAGTGTCAACGCTTATATAATTGCACAGGTAAACAGTACATTCTCTATTGATGATTACATCGGAGAACCGCAGGACCTGTATAATAGCTCATACAGTAAATTAGATAAGTATGCTTCTACTTTACTAAGCACTAATGTGGAAAGGTTCCAATTAAACGACTTCGTTAGGATACTTAAGTTCTACGATAATGTTGTTTTTAAGATGATTAAAGACTTCATACCTGCAAAAGGGACACTAGATACCGGTATTATAATAAAACCAAATCTATTAGATAGGTCGAAAATCAAATCACCTAAACTAAGTGGTACCAGACCAGAGTACAGCGCTTCAATTGATACAGCTTTTGTTACTGGTTCAGACGGTGGAGCTTATGATATGAACTCTATCAGTAAAACTACCTCTCATGTCCTTAAGGTACCTACTATGTCAGGCTCTGTAAATAGGAACGTGATAGATGAAGCTCCTAAGTTTAATGGAGAACTTAGTGGGAGTATGATAGAAATTACAGACGGAGAATTAAATGAAAAAAATATATTTAAACAAGTTAAAATACCAGCTCTTAATTACGACATATTAAAAATAAATGAAGGCTCAGGAGCAACGTACACTTCTTTCCAGATGAGTACAGCAATATCACTAACAGCAACAGCATCTTGTGCTATATCATCCCCAACTTATACAACTCTCTACCACAACGATACTGGTAGTTATCCATCTACAGTTGGTACCTATATATTTACTGATATAGCCGGGAGCAATACATTCACTGGAGACACTGCTAATAGGTGGTATAGAATGAATAACGGACATACAATACTTATATCCGGTTCAAGCACAGGACCAAACGGGTACGTAGGTCAAGTAACAAGTTGTGGGGATTTTGATTCTACCGCACCATCTGGTTATACAGCAACATGGAATACAACAACTATAAACGGCTCCAACTTTACTGCTGTACCGTTCACAATACATAACGCTACATCTGGTGATACTTTTCAAGCAACCGCATCCCTAGCAGCTGATGCAACTGAGGTAGCGTACACTACAGGTACTATCTATAACTCTTCAATGAACGCTTCTATAGATACCACAGATATTGCAGACGGCCCTAACGTATTACTTAATATTAAACTAGTAGATGCAGCAGGTAATATAGGTTCACCAGCAACAGTATCATCAGGTATTAATTCAACATTAACAGCTAGTATAAAAGCTGTAAACGGTCCTTCAGGTTATTCAGTTAAGTTCTACACTAGCAGTACTTTTGGTACAGAGGAAACAGCAAATAGTACTGGTAATTTTTACGTAAGAGTAGAAACTATAGCAAATGGAACACGAGGTACTATTGGACTAGTATTAACATCAACTGGATTTAATTCTAGTACATTCTCTACTACAGCAGCAATAAATAACTCATTAAACAATACGCCGAATGTAGCATTTACAATACCACGGTTCTCTAATACCCTAAAGAACGGGACAATTACCGCTTCTGTAACAATAACTGATCAAGCAGGTAATGCAGGGGCAGCAGTTACAGATACCGTAACACTCTTTATAGTAGATGGAAACTTAACAATAGCAAGTGGAACATCCACCATATCCTCTAACTCACAGTATAAGTACCTCAAGGTAGATAGTCTTACTCCAGCTAATTCTAGTTGGTCAATAACTGAGAGTCAAACCTTTACATCATTAGGACAATCAACCGGAACAGGAGCAGACAGCAGCATACCAGCCCTCTTTACTACTAACACCTCCTCATCAGGTAGAAGCTCTACATTCCTTCTTAAAATTAATAACGTAACAGTAGATTACTACACAGTATACCAACAAGGATCAGGTGGAGGAGGATCAGGTGGAGGAGGATGTGTAGCACCATTTACTTTAATTTTAATGAGTGACAATTCACAAAAACAAGCATTGCACATAGGGATAGGAGATGAAATTAAAACTCAACAAGAAACTTCATTAGAATGGGTTAATGCTAGAGTAAGTGAAAAGAAGATAATTACAAGTACTAGAATAAAAATATTACTTGGAGACACCGAAGTTGTAGTATCACCTAAGCATAGATTCTACGTAGATAATAGACAAGATTATGTACATGCAGATGAATTAGTAGACGGAGACGTACTTAGCGGAGAACCTTATAACGGTACAGAGGAGTACCACGAAGGAGATGTAATTAAACTTTCAGTTGAATATGCTAAAACGTATATATCAAATGGGATACTATCTCACAACGTTAAAGGTATCGAGTAAATAAAAAATTGAATAAAACTATTTATAATTAAATAATATGCCAAGTCAAGGAGTATTTGCTAATCAAGCACCAGATAGCGGATCCATTAGGGTCCTATATCAAACGATAAATAACAAAGATGTTGTAAAAGCTATAACTGTATCTGATGTAGATGTTAATGGTGACAATATAGCTATATCTCTTACGGAACTAAATACACTATCTCTTCCTATAACAAGCTCAGGAGTTAATACAGAACTAGAAATTACCTCTATAAAACAAAAAAACGGATTCCACTTTTTAGACGTGCAAGACATTACTGTTAATACGATTTCTCAAAGTAATGCCTCACCTATAGCAGTAGCACCCTACCTTACAGAGACTTTCTTCTATAACGACTACAACGCAATAATTAGTAACGCTGAAACCTCAAGAACATCCTTCTTAAGGTACGATGTAGACAGAACAGGAGGACAATTAAAACCGTCCAACTATAACGCCCTCACCGGTATACAAGCAGCGACTATAAGTAATATGGACTATGAAACAGCTGGAGTAGCAATATCTGCCTCTTTAGTTACAAGCTACTCAGTAGGTGCATCAGTTGCTTTTTTAACATCATCTGTAGTTAGTGTACTTGACGACGAAGACTTTACCTTTAGGGTTGGGCCACAAGAAATAAATGCAGCTCTAGGCTTTCCTCAAACACCAGTCTTATCCTTAACTAATAAAAACTTTCACTCTAGCGGAGGTACCCTACAGGTAACTAGCTCACTAAAGTTACGTTTTTCATCAAATGCTAATTTTGCTGCTGGAAGCGGAGTAAACTCAACACAACTTTTAGCTGAACAGGTTTACGAAGACGGAGTTACTAATTCAAAAATTGGAGAAATAAACCATAGAATAACTTCCGGCTCTTATAGCGGTACAATCTATATGAGATTAGAGCAAACTAATGTAATAACGTCTGCTAGTACTACTACTCAAACTATACCAATCACATCGTTTTTACATAATAACTCAGAATCAGATGACTTCTTAAACATTAACATACATAGAGATTTTGATGAAGATCAAATTCCATATGCTGCAAAAGCACCTGTTCAAGACTCCAACTATACTACTAGCGGAATAGTAAATGCTAGGTATAAAGGAACTAAAACAGATTCATCTGACTATTCAGGTATAGAACCTGCAATAGCAGCACAGCCTTTTCAAGCAGCTGTTTACACAGTTACTGAAGATGATAATTTTATATGCTCTCAATCGTTAGCTGATAGAAATATAGAGGACTTCTTATTTATAGGATCTAGCACTTCGCCAATAGTTGAAACTTCAAGCCTAGGTTTTGTAACAGGGTCAAATGGAATAGTACATGCAACTGGTTCACAAGTGGATATTTTCCTTCAATCTCCAAAATTTATTAAACAAATTCAACAAGGAGTTGTGCTAAGAATAACTAATGGGTCAAACACAGAACTACTACAGGTTAATTCTATAGAAACTGCTCCACTACTTGGAGCAATAAGACTTAATGTGATTAGACGTTACGGTAATGAATCATCTACACACGTCTACCCTGTAAACTCTGTAATTTCTAAATTTACAGATAACCGATTATTTAAGATAGAAGGTAATAGGTTAATAGCACTTACAGAGAAAAAAGTATGGGTAAAAGACAATAGAACAATACTAAAAACTAGTCAAAACGGATATGTAACCGAATTAAGTACAACGTGTACTATATAAAAAGCTTAAAACTATATATTTATAATAAATTAAAAGTGTAAAAATGGGATACCTTAATAACTCAGTCGTCACTGTTGACGCAATCTTAACAAAAAAAGGAAGAGAACTTCTCGCAAGAGGCGACGGGTCTTTTCGTATTACACAGTTTGCATTAGCAGATGATGAAATAGACTATACTCTGTATAACACCTCTCATCCTTCTGGATCAGCTTACTTTGGTGAAGCAATCGAAAACATGCCTCTATTAGAAGCATTTCCAGATGAGACTCAAGTAATGAAATATAAACTTACCACTCTTCCAAGAGGTACTGCAAAGCTACCTATACTAGAAGCAGGGTATGCATCTATTACATTAAAGCAAGGAGCATCTTTAACTATTACACCACAGACTTTAAACTTCTTAGGTACTTCACAAGCATTTGAATCAAGTGGGTATACGGTAATGATAGCAGACGTAAGGTTACTTTCTAACTTTACAGGAGTAGGAATACAGACATCAGAATCAGACAGATTAAACCAAACTACTACCTTAGGAACTAATGTTTCTAAAACAGTAATAGGTACTTCTATCAATATATCAGGAACTACTATTAATACGTTATATGGAGCTTCTTCTAAGACTCTTACAAGTACTATAACCATAATAGGAAGAGACAGTGGAGCAAGAATCACTATTCCAATCAAAATAACTAAAGTAAACTAATAAGATATGTCATTTAAACAATTCGATAACGAAGACGTAATAGTAAGTGCAGACTCAATATCATCTACCGTATGGTCGACTGATACCTACTCGCTTACTACTTTTGAAACATCTTCTACACAGGAAGCAGCAACGAGCGGCGACTACTACTTAAATGTATATCAAACAGGTTCTGCACTTTCAACAGCAGCTACACAGTTCTCAATCGCATACGGACACAAAGACGGACTTGGATCAACTCCATACAACGCCAATGTTGCCGGTAAAGCACCAACATCTACAATTTTTGGTCAATACAGAAATTTAGTACTTGGAGATGAAGAGAAAGAATTACTTTTTGGAGGTATAGCTTCTACAAAGGGATTTTACGCTATAACTGTAGATAGAGCAAGATATAAAGAAAAACTCTTACCGGGTACATTCTCTTTAAGTTTAGCAGACGGTACAAAGACCGTAGTATTAACTGATAACAGCGCACAAACCTCTACCGTATCATACAACGATGCAGGAAGAGTTTACCAAGTAATAAGTGGATCAGCCGGAACTGCACATGATGGCGGAACAGGTTTCTCTTCTACAAACGGATACGTTGCTTCATTTGGTTTATTCTTACCAGACATCGGAGTAATACTATTAAATGCTCAAGCTCTAGACAACCACTTACCTAACCTTAATTTTACAACAGGGTCAGTAATAGCAGGAACAGGAAATAACGGTTTACTGCAAACAAGAATAACTAACTTCAGCATGAACTCAGAAGAAACTATATCTTCTAATTACGTTTTTGTTAGAGTTAGAAACGGGGAATTTAATTACTCTAACAACCCTTCTAATATAACAGGTTCAGGAGAGTTAAGACATAACTCAATGGTAAACAATCCTCAATCATATATTACATCTGTAGGACTTTACAACGACAATAACGATTTACTAGGAGTAGCTAAATTATCTAAACCTTTATTAAAGGATTTTACTAAGGAAGCTCTAGTAAGAATCAAACTTGACTATTAATGAATGGCTGCTTACAAAAAACTAAAAACAGAAGATTCATATATAACAACGTATGTAGCTCATAAGACTTACTCCATTAGTGGAAGTCAACATAGCGAGTTCGGTGTAGAAACATATATAGGTATCTCCGGTTCTGGAGCTTGGTTACCAAGTGGTGCAGATTCAAGATTAGATGGAACAGATAAGCAACATTATACTCGTTTAGTCTACAATAGTATTCACCACTTATACTACTCTGGATTTGAAAAAGGAGAACCTGTAGACATAGTAAATGAAATGTCTGGTTCTGCATACGAAAACTATCTTCAGAGTTCTTATACTGTAAACCAGAGAAGAGCACAAGATAAGTTTACCGTATTATCTATACCTAGAAAACATGTAGGTGATAATATTAAACCAGGTAGTATTAGACTAACCACTCCAACACAGATATCAGGTTCAAATTTTGTATTTACCGGAAGCGATGCTAACGGGAACTATGCTAGTGAGAGTTATGCTCAAGAAATAGATACGATTTATGGAGGAACTAATGTACTTAATGATGGAGAGTATGTTGAAAATGAAGGTAGCTATATAAACGAAACAGAAGAAGAGTTTGTAGTTCCTGGATTTGATGATTACGGTACAGCCTTAATAGATGATGGGAATGGAAATTTAATACTTTCTGCCTCTAGCCCTAACAGGGTAGTAGGTAACGTTATTTATTCACACGGCTTAGTTATCATAACGAACCCAGCAGTAGGTTCATACTACGCAAACTATTTCTCAGGAAGCTTAACTTGGCAATCATCTCATCCTATTTATACTTATAATTACCACTGCCCTATTAAAGAAGAAGAATATAACTTTAGTTTAAATCCTTCTATAATAAAAGACGTAAGTGGATCAAGAGCTGACAATACTACTGGTAGTTATTTTGATCCTTACTTCACAACAGTGGGACTATATAACGATGCAAACGAACTAGTAGCTGTAGGTAAAATGGCACAGCCCGTACCTGTATCAAACAATAATGAAACAACCGTAGTCGTAAAATTAGATATGTAATCATGGCAATAACTCTAAGAAAAAATAAAGGATCCGCACTATCTTATGAAGAATTAGATATTAATTTTCATGAGTATTTCTACTCAGCATCTGTTAGTTCAGATAGCAAGCAATTAACTTTACACTACACAGGTAGTAGTCTAAAGAGTGCAGGTGGAATTAATATAGCGTTAAATACCTATACCGGTTCTTCGGTAGTAGCAGGAGCTGTGAATACATTCCAGTACAACTTAGATGGAACAAATTTAGGTGGAGCAGCAGGACTAATCTACGATGCATCAAAAAATGGAGTAGCAATAGGTACTTCATCTTTAGAGACTGGAGAAAAATTTAGGCTAGAAGGCGGTGACATGGTACTAGATGATAGTTCATTTTACCTTGCACAGGGTAGTCTATCAGCTAGTTTAGCTTATGGAGGTACAACAAGAGACCTTACAATTAGAAACCACCACAACAATGGTAACTCTGATATAGTATTTCATACTGGAGCTGCTGAAGCACTGAGAATTAAAGGAGACGGAAAAATTACTCATAAAGGTAGTTCATCCGCTCTAGGAGATTTTGTTATTAGCGGTAGTATTATATTTGGAAAGACCCATGTAGATACTTACAGATCTAAATTATTTACTTGGGATTCAGGAAATCCAAGAATAGAAAGTAACACAGGTAATAACCTATTAATTGGAAACGAAAGAGGTATAATTTTAGAAGGACCTCAATCAGCACACGTAGTAATGGGTATTCAATCTGCTACAGGTAACGAAGCTTTTGCTATTATGTCAGCACCTCCTACTTCTAGTGCTGAGCCAACATACACAAGGCTAGTAGCTAATTTTGCTGCAGACGGTAAAGTTGGAATAGGAACATCTAATCCTCCATCAGGATATCAACTGAGTGTAGTAGGTAGTATTTCCGGATCTAATGGACTTAATCTAGCCGGTAATGCAGTTATAACAGGTTCCATAACAACTAACGCTAACTTAGTAGTTAGTCAATCAGCAGTACTATCAGGTACCTTAACCCTTAACTCAGTCGCTACTGCTTCTTCAGCTACTAATTATAACTTCTTAGTAAGAGAGTCAAGTGGGGCAGTAACAAAACAGGTTAATGCAGCACCAATTCCACAAGGAGGAATTATAATGTGGTCAGGAGCAGTTCAATCACTACCTACAGGCTGGAATCTTTGCAACGGAGCAACATATAATTCTATAGCAACACCAGACTTAAGGAATAAATTTATAGTATCTTCAAACAATACCACAGGTACACCTACAACAACAATATCAGGAAGTGCTGTAGCAACTGGAGGTAATACAAATCACAATCACTTTGGTACTGTAAATGCTACAACATTATCTACAAATCAAATACCTTCTCATACGCATACGTATAAAGATTCGTACTACATAGAGGTTAATAATCCCGGTGTAGGAGCTAATGGAGCTATAAGTGGAGTTGACTATGTCGGTTCTACTGCATATAAAGGAAGTGGAGATAGTGATACAGATAACAAATACGTATACTATAGAAACGGTACTACAAATAGCACAGGAAACGGTGCAGGACATAATCACAGTATAACTACATCATACCACGTTCCAACCTTTTATGCCTTAGCATTTATTATGTATACTGGCTAATAAGATAATTAGAGCGTATTTATAATAAAGGACTTATAGAATGGCAATAACTTTTAGAGATGAAAAAAACGCTCCTTTAACGCATCAAGAAGTAGATGCAAATTTCAGGTCGTTTTTTTTCACAGCTTCTTTTAGCGAAAATAACTTATCACTACAGAGAAAAGACGGTGTAACCGTAAATGTTCCAGTTGGAGGACAAGCATTCGCTAACTTTCAAGCTAATGGTGGATCAATAGGAAATGTTTATATTGCCAATAGTCAAGTGACAGGTAGTAGAATGATTCTTGACCTACTTCAAGGGCAGTTTTACGACAAAACAAAAGGACCCGGATCAGTAGACGGAACTCTTTCTTCTGACGAATGGTATATAGATTTTGATCCTGCAGCATCAGCACCTTATTTTGTACATTTTGGATCTAATTTTGCTATATCTTCTAGTGGGTTTTTACACGCATCAGGGGCAATAATTGAAGGTAATATTACAGCATCTTCTGGATTAATTGGAGGATTTAGCATCACACCAGATTCTATACACGGTCCTACAACATTAGGAGTACCCTCCTTCTTTATATCCGGTTCAGCAGGTGCTACAGGATATTTCATATCATCATCTAAATTTAACGTTAAAGGTAACGGAGATATAACCGGTTCAGCAGTACTCTTCTCAGGAGGTAAAATAGCAGGATGGGATATAACTAATAGCCAGATAAAAAAATCTACTAATATAATATTAGATGCAACTAACGAAAGCATCTCAATTAAAAATGCAACCTTTGGACACCCAGGAATACAGTTACAGTACAACAGTGGTACATCTAGATTTTATGTAGGAGATGGAACTGGAAGCTTTGTTAAGTTCGACGGTACAAATGTAGAAGTAGCAACCTCTATACTAGCAATTTCAGCATCAAATATAGAAATATCCTCTGTAGAAGCTTCTATGTCTTTAGGTGCAGGAATAAAGTTACTAGGTTCTTCATCTACTATAGAAGTAGGCCAAGGAAATAAAGTAAAATTAGTTTCAACAGCAACGGATGCTTTCTTGATAGCTGGTTCTAAAACTACTTTTGGAACTAATGATGCAGGGATAATAATCGGAATGGATGCATCTGTTCCAACCTTAGATATTACTAAGGATGCAAGTAACTACGTAAGGTTTAACAGCACCAGTGGTATTGATATTAAAACCGATACATTTAAGTTAGACACGACTAATTTTGATATAGATTCAAGTACTCAAAGACTTAATATATTCAACTCAGCATCTGCAGAACTAATAAGATTAGGGGAAATATCTGACGCTGCTTCAGACCTCTACGGTATTAAGATATTTAATGGACTAGGTACTGGAAGTGCCAACACCATTGCGATGTTTGGACAACAGGGAAATAAAATAGGGGGTTGGGAAGTTACTGACTCACAAATAAGAACAGTTCCTTCAGCAGGATTTGGAGGAGCTTATGGCTCTACCGAAAACGGACTTATAATACACTCAAGTGGTCGATTAGAATCATCTAACTTTGTTACAAATGTAAAAGGTTGGAGAATAGATACATTAGGTAACGGTTCAGCAGAATTTGAAAACATGAGAATACGTGGTACTTTACGTACTACTGTATTTGAAAAAGAGTCTGTAAACGTTGTTGGTGGTCAATTAATGATTGCTAACTCAACTACAATAGAACCTTTACGATCTGAAACAGGAACAATCATAGCTGGATCATCTTCTTATGCAGCAAACGCAGTTACATTCTCTGTAGCTAACGTTTCTGGTTTTAAAGAAGGAGAAGTATTAAAAATTAAATCTGTAGGAAATACAGGATTCACTGTAGAGTATTTATATGTAACAGGATCTAAAAGATACTCATCAGACTCTTCAATAGTATACGAAACAGGTTCATTAGATCCAGACGGACTATTTGGAGAGTTATACGTAGGTAGAGGTTACGGAGGAGCAGCACCTTCTGTATCATCCTCATTAACAACAATTACCTCAAATATAAGTACAACATCTGAAACCTCTATTAATGTAACCTCAAACTCAGGTCTTCTTCTTCAAAGTATAATTAAAATTGGAACAGAGAGACTTAAAGTAACAGGCATAGAAGGAACAGTACTAACTGTAATTAGAGGGTACCACGATTCACCAGCTGACTCACACGGAGTAGGAAGCACTTTATTCTTAATAGATACAGATAAGGAGTTCTTAAGCGGATTAGTTTCTTCACCAGTAGCTTATAACGAAGGACAGGTTATAGTTTCTACAGGAGTATACAATCCGTCATTAGATATTTCATCTGGTTATATAATGATGAATGCTAACCCAAGAGACATTTCTACTCCCTACATGGATATAGTAGAGAGAACAGGATCTGGAGTTTACGATTTACAGCTTAGGTCTAGACTTGGAGACTTATCAGGACTTTCATCAGGATATTTATACGGTAATAACGAACCAGGATTTGGACTTTATACTGAAAACGGTTTCTTTAAGGGAGCTATAACAGCAGAAACTGGATCGATAGCAGGTATACTTCATGTTGCTACGGTAGCAGGAGGACTAGAAACTGGACAAAAGATATCAATTGGTAGAGATGTTTCAGGAACTAATGACGGTATATATGTTAATAACAACAACTACTGGTATACAGATGGAGCTTGGAAAGTAGGAGGATCAAGTAACTTTATTTCATTAGATAATTTTACAAATGGTAACTTAGTAGTAAAGACACAGACATTTACTTTGGATACTCCAACGTTTATGATTTCAAGTTCTTTAAACAGTGGAACGCTAACAGCAGGTGTTTCTGCAAGTGCTATAACCAATACAGCAGGAGAAGGGATATACCTTGATGGTACCGGTAAGTTTAGAGTAGGTACGCCTACATCAGGTAATAATTACATATACTGGGACGGATCAACTCTTAATATTAAAGGTGCAATTGACATCACAGGCGGTACTGGAGCAACCTCAGCAGACTTAAATGCTATATCAGCATCATTATCTAGCTCACTTGCAACACAAATATCAGCTTCAGATGCAACTTTATCTGGATCAATCGCTACAACTTCAGATACATTAGACGGAAAAATATTTACAGACAGTTCAGGTAAAGCAGTAAGACCTCCAACAGCATCAGCTGAAGGACTCTATATGGCATCTACTAACTTAGGATTCTATAAAGATGGTGAATGGAAAACCTACATGGACAATCAAGGAGACTTCTTCTTAACTGGTTCAGCAGGAAATAAACTAGCATGGGATTCTTCAACTGGAGTATTAGAAATTGCAGGAGCAATCAATATAACAGGAGGTAACGCTGCTACTACAGACTATGTAACAGGAAGTACAGCTACACTATCTGGTTCCTTAGCAACAACCATATCATCATCTAATGCTACACTTACTACCTCTATAAGCTCTTCAACAGCTACCCTACAAGACGGAATAGATTCAGCAAATAACGTAATTGCAGGTAAGGTCTCTATTTTAAGACAAAATTCTGCACCATCTTCAGCGTCAAGAACAGTAGGAGATATGTGGATTGATTCTGACGACGGCAACAAAGTATATGTTTGGAATGGTACAGTATGGGCAGCAACACCGGATGGAACTTATGATCAAACAGTACTTATTAATAATACCTCAGCTTCTTTATCTTCATCAGTAGCTTTAGATATATTTACAGACAGCACAGGAAAGCTTGTAAGTACCCCATCTACTTCTTCAGCAGGTCTTTACCTTGGAGATGACGCTTTAGGATTCTATTCAGCAAGTGAATGGAGAACCTATATGGCTAACAACGGTAACTTCTTCCTAACTGGTAGCGATGGAAACTACTTAGCATGGGATGGAGGAGCATTAACCATACAGGGTTCAATTAATATTACTGGAGGTAATGCAGCAACTAGTGCTAGTGTAGCAGATGCTCAAACAGCAGCTGAAACCTTTGCCTCAGCATCATCTGCAGTAGCAATTAATAGCGGATCAGCAGCAGCAACAGCAGCACAAACAGCAGCAGAAGCAACCGCAGCAGCAGCCTTAGATACAGCAACCGGATCATTAGAAACTACTATAAATACTTTAAGTGGAAGTACATCAGCATCTCTTGCTACCCAAGCAGAAACAAATGCAGCACTTACATTAGTACAAGACGGTTTAAACTCTATCTTTAGACAAAATGAACCTCCTGCTACTGCAAGTAGACATCAAGGAGATGTATGGATTGATCAAAATGATGGTGAAAAATTATACATATTTAGCGCATCAGTCTGGACACCAGCATCTGATACTACATATGATCAAGAAACACTAATTACAAATACATCATCATCAGTAGCATTAGATACCTTTACCGACTCAACAGGTAGAATAGTTACCACACCAAATCCTTCTACCGCAGGTCTTTACCTTGGAGATAGTAATCTAGGTTTCTACTCAGCATCAGCCTGGCAAACATACATGGCTGATAACGGTAACTTCTTTTTAACAGGTAGTGACAGTAACTATTTAAAGTGGGACGGTAACGGATTAACAATAGCAGGTACAATAAACATAGTAGGAGGTAACGCTGCTACTACAGACTTCGTAACAGGAAGTACAGCCGGTGCAATAGCAAGTGGATCAGCAGCAGC
>Ga0208814_1000521_pt1 | contig 23071 bp, 18 predicted proteins | sample MalvirAntarct_55_FD_184253 | JGI IMG/M metagenome (GOLD analysis project Ga0208814, IMG submission 184253) | Marine viral communities from the Global Malaspina Expedition - Malaspina viral metaG Antarct_55 (SPAdes) (version 2) | ecosystem: Environmental > Aquatic > Marine > Oceanic | place...
CGAGCCGGCATGAGCGGCCGCCGTCAGCTCCAGCCGATCACCCCATCGCGAGGAAACACTCCATGAAATGGTTCGATATCTGCTCCCTGGACGAGATCAACCCACTCGGCGCACGCATTGTCGCCGGGCCGAAAGGCGACATTGCGGTGTTCCGTACCGCCGACGATCAAGTGTTCGCGCTGGACGACCGCTGCCCGCACAAGGGCGGCCCACTGTCCCAGGGCATCGTGTTCGGTAAGCAGGTCGCCTGCCCGCTGCACAACTGGCAGATCAACCTCGACAGCGGCGAAGCGGTCGCGCCCGATGTTGGCTGTGCCCATCGCCATGAAGCCCGCATCGAGAACGGTCGCGTGCTGCTTTCGCTGAACAGCGCAACGGAGTGCGCCTGAGCGTGGCGGGCAACCGTAGGGTGGGCCGGGCGGCGCTCCGCTTCAGCCCACCAACCCGCGCAACCGCAGCTCGGGTTATAGAAGAGAGATGCGTGCTGGAATTTCAATGTTGAAGACCGTTGCTAAAGCCAAGCCACGGTGGGCTAAAGCCCACCCTACGGTTAGGGAATCTCATCAGGAGACCGCGCCATGCAAATGACAACCGCCTCTACCTGCTGCTACTGCGGCGTGGGCTGCGGCGTGCTGATCGAGCACGACGGCGAGCGCATCCTTGATGTCACTGGCGACCCCACCCATCCAGCCAACTACGGCAAGCTGTGCAGCAAGGGTTCGACCCTTCACCTGACCGGCGATCTCGACGCCCGGGCGCTCTACCCCGAACTGCGCTTGGGCAAAGCCCTGGCCCGTACACGTACTGGCTGGGACAGCGCGCTCGATCATGCTGCCAATGTATTCGCCGAGACCATCGCCGAGCACGGGCCGGACAGCGTTGCCTTCTATATCTCCGGGCAGTTGCTGACCGAGGATTACTACGCGTTCAACAAGCTGGCCCGCGGGCTGGTGGGCACCAACAACATCGACTCGAATTCGCGCCTGTGCATGTCCTCAGCCGTGGTTGGCTACAAGCGCAGCCTCGGTGCCGACGCGCCACCCTGCAGTTACGAAGACATTGAGCAAAGCGACTGCGTGCTGATCGTCGGCAGCAACATGGCCTATGCGCATCCGGTGCTGTTTCGCCGCCTCGAAGAAGCCAAGGCTAAACGACCCGAGATGCAGATCATCGTGGTCGATCCACGGCGTACCGACACCGCCGAGCTGGCCGACCAGCATCTGGCGATTCTTCCGGGCACGGACGTCGCGCTGTTCCACGGCATCCTGCACATACTGCTGTGGGAGGGCTGGATCGACCGGGACTTCATCGAAGCCCACACCGACGGTTTTGAGAACCTGAAGCGCCTGGTTCGCGACTACAGCCCGGCCCTGGTCGCGGACCTCTGCGGCATCAGCGTGGCCGAGCTGCAGGATTGCGCGCGCACGATCGGCAGCGCGCCGAGCTTCCTTTCGCTCTGGTGCATGGGCGTCAACCAGTCCACGGCCGGCAGCGCCAAGAACAGTGCATTGATAAACCTGCATCTGGCTACCGGGCAGATTGGCAAGCCTGGCGCCGGCCCCTTTTCGCTGACCGGCCAGCCCAACGCCATGGGCGGCCGCGAGACGGGCAGCCTGTCCAACCTGCTACCCGGTCATCGCGAAGCTGGCAATGCCGAGCATCGCGCCGAGGTCGCCGACTATTGGGGCGTGCCCGCACTGCCGGAAACCGCTGGTCTCTCGGCCATCGAGCTGTTCGAGGCGGTGCACAGCGGTAAGATCAAAGCACTGTGGATCGCCTGCACCAACCCCGCGCAATCGATGCCGGACCAGCAGAAGGTTAACGAAGCCCTGGCGACTTGCCCGTTCGTGGTGGTGCAGGAAGCCTTCTTTACCACTGAAACCTGCCGCTACGCCGACCTGCTATTGCCCGCCGCCAGTTGGGGCGAAAAGGAAGGCACGGTGACCAATTCCGAACGCCGCGTCAGCCATGTGCGCTCGGCCATCGCCGCACCGGGTGAGGCGCGTGCCGACTTGTCGATCACCTGCGATTTTGCCCGGCGGCTGGAAAGCCTGATGCGTCCCGGGCAGGCCAGCCTGTTCGACTTTAACAACCCAGCCGCGCTGTTCGAGGAATACAAGCTGCTCACACAAGGCCGCGACCTTGACCTGTCCGGCCTCAGCCACGCCGTGATCGACCGCCTCGGCCCGCAGCAATGGCCCTTCCCCGCCGGTGCTCGGCAAGGCACGCCGCGACTCTACGAAGACGGCGTGTTCCCGACCGACAACGGCCGTGCACGTTTCCTCGCCGAGCAATATCAGGCGCCTAAGGAGAAACGCGAGGCGCGGTTCCCGTTGACCCTGAACACCGGCCGCCTGCGTGATCACTGGCATGGCATGAGCCGCACCGGAACCGCTGCGCGCCTATTCGGCCATGTCGAAGAAGCGCTGCTCAGCATGAACGGCGATGACATGCGCCGTCGTCGCCTGCTCGATGGCCAGCTGGTCAAGGTGCGCAGCCGCAGAGGCGAGCTGCTGTTGCCGGTTCACAAGGACGACAGCCTGCGTCCGGGCCAAGCTTTCCTGCCGATGCATTGGGGTGACCGCTTCCTCAAAGGCCTGGGCATCAACAGCCTCACGCTGCCGGCCTTCGACCCGATTTCCAAGCAACCGGAACTCAAGCACGCCGGGGTCGAGGTGGAAAAGGTTGAGCTGCCATGGCAGTTCTTTGCCCTCGTCGAAGGCTCCGTGCAGAAACGCTTCGAAGCGCTGCGCCCGCTGTTCGAAGGCTTCGCCTACGCCAGCTTCAGCCTGACCGGCCGCGAGCGGCCGGCGCTGGTGATCCGCGCGGCATGCAACGAGCCGCCTAGCCGCGCGCAACTGGCGCAACTTGAGCAATTGCTCGGCCTGGATGAAGGCCCTGTGCTGGTCTATGACGACCCGCGACGCAGCGTCGGCAAGCGGGTGCGTATCGAGGATGGCCGCATTGTCGCCCTCAGTCTGTCCGGCGAAACCGCCGCGCGCGACTGGCTAAAGCAACTCTGGCACGACGGCAAGGCCGACCAGGCACTGCGCCGCTGGTTGCTCGCGCCATTGAGCACGCCGCCAGGCGGCGACGTGCGTCCCGCCAAGACGCTGTGCAACTGCATGAACGTCAGCCAAGACGCGATTTGTTCAGGCATCGAGCGGGGCCTGGATTTGAATGGATTGAAGCGGGAGCTGGGGTGCGGCACCAGTTGCGGCTCCTGCGTACCGGAGATCAAGCGGCTGTTGGTGAAACAACCGGCAGTGGCTTGAACATCAATAGCTGGCGATGCATGGCGCGTCGCCGACGTGATTAAAGCAACAGGTGAGGTGGAAACATGAGCGCAAAAGTCTGGCTGGTTGGCGCGGGGCCCGGTGATCCGGAGCTGCTGACACTCAAGGCCGTACGCGCCATGGGTGAGGCACAGGTCGTACTGATCGATGATCTGGTCAATCCCGCCATTCTCGAACACTGCCCCAACGCACGGGTGATCCCAGTGGGCAAACGCGGCGGCTGCCGGTCGACACCACAAGCCTTCATCCATCGGTTGATGCTGCGCTATGCACGCCAGGGCAAATGCGTGGTGCGCCTGAAAGGTGGCGATCCATGCATTTTCGGCCGCGGTGGCGAAGAAGCCGAATGGCTGGCCCAGCGCGGGATAGAGGTCGAACTGGTGAATGGCATCACCGCCGGCCTGGCTGGTGCCACACAGTGCGGTATCTCGCTGACCCAGCGCGGCGTGGCACGTGGCGTGACACTGGTTACCGCGCACACGCTCGACGGCAGCAGCCCCGAGTGGCATGCGCTGGCTCAAACCGGCACCACCCTGGTCGTCTACATGGGTGTGAGCAGCTTGCAGCAGGTTCAGCTCGGTCTCATGGAAGGCGGCCTGTCGGCCAGCACCCCGGTGGCGATGATCGAAAACGCCTCATTGCCCCAGCAACGCGAATGTCGTTCGCAGCTCGGTGTGATGTGCATTGACGCAGCCTCTTTTCAGCTCAAGAGCCCAGCGATTCTGGTCATCGGTGAGGTCGCGGCGCAGGCCGTAACGCAGGTTTTGAGCCGAATCGCATAGCCTGCGTGCATTGGACTCACAAAGGCGTTTGATTGGTTCGGTGGCCATGATGGCAATGTGATGGTAGTTTCCGCACCCCACATTTAGGCACGGAGCCAACCGATGAAAACGCCCGCATATTTCGCTGCCCTAGCTGCTGCAGCCTTGCTGACAGGCTGCGTCGTGCAAAGCACGTACACGAAGACCATAACGGTGACAAAAGACCCGAGCGGAAAAGTCTTAAACATCACCGAGACCGAAACCGTGGTGCAGCCTGCCCAGGGCTATCCAGTCAAGTTGCAACTGATCAAGGACGTTCAGCCATAACTGGGTGCGTCATTTGCAGGTCCAGCGGGATATAAAAAAACCGCGACCCTGAGGTCGCGGTTTTTTTGTCACGGCTCGAGCATCACGCCTTCTGCCGCAGCTTCTCCGGTTTGATCAGGAAGCGCGCCAATGCAGGCAGCAGCCAGATCGCGCCGACCATGTTCCAGAGGAACATGAAGGTCAACATCAGGCCCATGTCAGCCTGGAACTTGATCGCCGAGAACACCCAGGTGAACACACCGATCGCCAGGCAGATGCCGGTGAAAACCACCGCCTTGCCTGTCGACTTCAGGGTTTCGTAATAGGCATCCTGCAGCGTCATGCCCTGGCGCAGGTAGGACTCCAGACGGCTGTAGATATAGATGCCGTAGTCCACACCAATACCCACCCCGAGCGCGATCACCGGCAGCGTCGCGACTTTTACGCCAATCCCCATGAAGGCCATCAGCGCGTTGCCTAGGATGGAGGTCAGCACCAGCGGCAGGACGATGCACAGGGTCGCAGCGACAGAGCGGAAGGTCAGCAAGCACATGAAACTCACCGCTGCGTAGACCGCAATCAGCATGGTGGTTTCGGAGGCGGCGATGACTTCGTTGGTCGCTGCTTCGATACCGGCATTGCCTGCTGCAAGGACGAACTCTAGCCCTTCGCGGTTGTTTTCCTCAGCGAACTCGCGGGCCGCAGAAACAACATGCTCCAGCGTCTCGGCTTTGTGGTCATTGAGGAACACCAGCACCGGCGCGAGCGAGCAATCACTGTTGTACATGCCTTCGGCGCGCGCGATGGAGCTGTTCAGCACGAACTGGTTACGAGACAAGGTCTCCCACTTCAGGCTGCCCTCGTTCATGCCCTTGATGCTTTGCCGCGCCACGGTGACCATCGACACCGCTGACTGGACACCCTCGGTGTTCTCCATTTTCCACATCAGCTCATCCATGGCGGCGAGCGTGTCGTAATGGGCGCAGCCTTCGGGGGCCGTCTTCACCATCACCACCAGCACGTCCGAACTGGTCGAGTAGTTGCTGATGACGAAGTCGTTGTCGAGGTTGTAACGCGAGTCCGGGTGCAGTTCCGGTGCGCCCTGGTCGAGGTCACCGATCTTCAGGTTCTGTCCGTACCAAAGTCCACCACCCACGGCGAGCAGCGCGATGACAATGGAAATCGGCGCTACGATCGGGTTGGCAAAGTTGGACAGCAGACGCCAGAACGGGTGGTTACGCGCGGCCTCCTCTCGAGCCTGCTTGACCGCACGCTGACTGATGCCCATGTAGGAAATCGCCACCGGCAGCAGGATCAGGTTGGTCAGAATAATGACCGCCACGCCCAGCGAAGCACCGATCGCCAGTTCGCGGATTACCCCGATATCGATCAACAGCAGGGTCACGAAGCCGACGGCGTCGGACGCCAAGGCCACCATGCCGGGAATGAACAGTTGGCGGAACGCCATCCGTGCCGCAGCTAACGGATCGTCGGTTTCGCCGGAAGCCATGGCGATACCGTTGATCTTCTGGACGCCATGGGAGATGCCGATGGCAAATACCAGGAACGGCACCAGCATCGAATAGGGATCGAGCCCGAAGCCAAGGGTGTGCAGCAGACCAAGCTGCCAGGCCACGGCAATCAGGGTAGTCACCACCACCGCGATGGTGCTCTTGAAGCAGCGGGTGAACCACAGCAGCAGCGCAAGGGTGATACCGATGGCGACAAAGAAGAACAGCGCGACGCCAACCAGACCATCAATCAGGTCACCGACCTTTTTGGCGAAACCGATGATGTGAATCTCCACATTCGGATTCTGCGCCTCGTACTTGTCGCGAATCTTCTCTTCCAGCTCGTGAGAGAACTTCTGGTAGTCGAGCTTGATCTGCTTGCTGCGATCATCCGGATCCGAGTAGGACTCCATCAGCGGCACGTCGATGATGCTGGACTTGAAGTCGTTGGCGACCAGACGCCCGACCTGACCGGACTTGAGAATGTTGCTGCGAAGGTCATCGAGACTTTCCGGCGACCCGTCATAGGTCTGCGGAATGACCTCACCGCCGGCGAAGCCCTGCTCTGTCACCTCGGTCCAGCGAACGCTGGGACTCCAAAGCGACTTCATGTTGGAGCGGTCGACACCCTGGATATAGAACACTTCGTCATGGATCTGACGCAGCGTTTCCATGTAGTCCTTGGCGAAGATGTCACCATCCTTGGCTGCCACGGAGATCCGCACCGTGTTGCCCAGGTTGGCCAGATCATCGCGATGCTGGAGCATGTTCTGAATGTAGGGATGCCCGAGCGGGATCATCTTTTCGAAGCTGGTCGAAGGACGAACCTGGGCAGCCTGGTAGAACAGGAACACGCTGATCAACAGGCAGACAAGGATCACTGCCGGTCGATTGTTGAATATCAGGCGCTCGAGAAACGACGCCGGCTTCTGCTGATGCTTGGTCATGTTGGCTCCGGCTTATTGTTGTTGTGCGGGCAGGTTGGCACCGGTTGGCGAAACGATCCTGACACCACTCTGCCCGACGAGGATCAGGTTGCCGTCCGGATTGGAGACGACGCCCGACAGGGAGCGCCGATCAGGGCGGCTGAACAGTTTGAAGCTCTTTCCGCTGTCCTCGCTACTGAGCACGGTGCCGCCATGGCCAACCACGACGATGCGTCCATCGGCCAGCCTGTTGCCATCAGCCAGTCCCGACTCGACCGCATCACCATCGTCCAACAGCTCGATGGCTTGCCAGCTGTCGCCAAAATCGGTTGAGCGGAACAGGTTGCCGCGCAGGCCAAACGCGACCACGACACCCGGTTCGCCACCGCCAACAACGCCGAAGAACGAGCCCTGATAAGGCGACTCGACGCGCTCCCAGGTCTCACCCATGTCGGCTGAGCGGAACATGCCGCCCATCTCGCCAACGATGAACAGGCCGGACCCGGGAATCTCGGCAATGGCATTGAGGTGAGAGCCGTCCTCGTTGTCCAGGCGATCGGCAACGTCTTCCCAGTTCTCGCCGCCGTCGGTGGTTTCCAACAACACGCCGTAAGCGCCGGTGGCGAAACCGTGCTGGGCATTCTCGAACCAGACGTCGAGCAGCGGCACTTCGCCCTCGCGGTTCTCGTACTGCTGCGTCCAGGTCTGACCGCCATCGGTGGTGCCGAGGATCAGCGCGTCGTGACCGACCGCCCAACCGTGCTGTTCGTCAGCGAAATACACCGCCGTCAGCAGCTGCCGGGTAGGCACCTTGGCCTGGGTCCAGCTGGAACCACCGTCGTCGGAATAAAGGATGTGGCCGCGATCACCGGCCGCCACCAGACGCTTGCCGGCATGGGCAATATCGAGAAGCAAGCTGGTGGCGGCTTTCTGCGATTCGATCGCATATCGAACGCCCGGCTCGGCAGGATTTTGGGCCTGAGCAGGCGCGGCTAGAAACAGGATGGAGAGAACACTGCAGAGCGAGAGCGTTCTTGCCAGCGGCGATTGACTACGGAACATCGGCGTGCGTGTCGTTTTTTCCACGCGGCCAACCGGTGTGCGCCACATGACGGGCTCACTCATACATACCCCCTTTATTCTTATTAGGTAAGGCCTGCGTAGGAAGGCAGGCGAGGCCATGCTATAGGGCTTTCGAAAGCGGCGGCAATTGGCTGGACGTTATGTTTTGTTAAGCATGGCTCAATGATGTTGCGTGATAGGTATGCCTTATGGCACGGCGCTTGGCGCTCTTCTTCTCCGGCATTGGAAGTGGATGTCTGATCGCGACCGGCTAGCACCTCTGTGAACGAAAAATCCCGCGGCAAGCGCGGGATTCTCGACAGTCATTGCCTCAAGTCGCAGCCCTGATCAGGCAAGGCTCTTGCTTACCATCTCGTAGACATCACTCGACAACTCACCGGAGGCCAGGATGCGTTCCAACTCTGATTTCATCAGGCCCTGACGACCGGCATCGTACTTGCGCCAGCGCGTTAGCGGCGCCAGCAGCCGTGAAGCGATCTGCGGATTGAGCTTGTTGAGTACGATGACCTGGTCAGCGAGGAAGCGGTAACCGGCGCCATCGGCACGGTGGAAGTTGACCAGGTTCTGATTGGCGAAGGCCCCGATCAACGCACGCACCTTGTTCGGGTTCTTCAGCGTGAACGCCGGATGCTGCATCAGATGCTGGACGCGTTCCAAGCCACCCGGTTGCGTATTGCCGGCCTGGACGCTGAACCACTGATCCATGACCAGCGGGTTGTCCTTGAAGTGCTCGGCAAAGGCTTCCAGTGCCTTGGCGCGCTCGGCCTCGAAGTCTGAATTGACCAATACCGCCAACGCCGTCAGGCGCTCGGTCATGTTATCGGCCTGCTCGAACTGGTCCACGCACGCGGCCACCACGTCCGGCTTGCCGATCAGCATCAGGTAGGACAGCGAGATGTTCTGCAAGGCGCGACGGGCGAAGTGACTGGCTTCGGCGACATAAGAAGTCTGGCGCGACACCTCGCGATTGGCCTGATAACGCTTCCAGAGCAGATCGAACAGCGCGGTAGCAATGCCTCGGCGCGCGAAGTCGCGCGCTGCGTGAATGGCATCGACGTCAGCCACCTCACTGATTTCGGTGAGGTAGGCCTCACTCGGCAGTGACAGCATTTCGGCAACCATGGCCTGATCGAGACTCTCATCTTCCAGCTGGCTGCGCAGCGCAGCAACGAGCCGTTGATCCAGCTGCAACGCTTCGCCGCGCTGGTGTTGACCGATCATCTCCTGCAGCACCTGAACCGACAGCTGCTGGCCCGCTTCCCAGCGGTTGAAGCCGTCGGAGTCATGCTGCATCAGGAACATCAACTGATCGCGGCTGTAGGGGAAGTCCAGCTTCACCGGCGCGGAGAAACCGCGCAACAGCGACGGCAGTGGCTGCTCTGGCACGTCGACAAAAGTGAAGGTCTGCTCAGGCTGGTCGACTGCCAGCACACGGGTAGTGCCCACTGCAGCGTCTTCGCCTTGGAGGCGCAAGGCGATTTCATTGCCCTGCCCGTCCAGCAGGCCCAGCGAGACCGGGATGACGAACGCCAACTTCTCGCTCTGGCCAGGCGTCGGCGGACAGCTCTGGCGGAACGTCAGGCCGTAGGTTTTTGCGGTGGCGTCGTATTGCTCGCTGACAGCCAGACGCGGTGTGCCAGCCTGGCTGTACCAGCGCTTGAACTGGGTCAGGTCGGCGCCGTTGGCGTCTTCCATGGCCTTGACGAAATCGTCGACAGTGACCGCCTGGCCATCATGCCGCTCGAAGTAGAGGTCGCTGCCTTTACGGAAGCCCTCCTCGCCCAGCAGCGTCTGGATCATGCGAACCACTTCGGCACCCTTCTCGTAAACGGTCAGGGTGTAGAAGTTGGAGATCTCGATGAAGGATTCGGGGCGTACCGAATGCGCCATCGGGCCGGCGTCCTCGGCGAACTGATGGGTGCGCAGGTAGGACACGTCCTCGACGCGCTTCACCGTCGGCGAGTTCATATCAGCGGAGAACTGCGAGTCGCGGAATACCGTGAAGCCTTCCTTCAGCGACAGCTGGAACCAGTCGCGGCAAGTCACGCGGTTGCCGGACCAGTTGTGGAAATACTCGTGAGCGACGATGGCCTCGACGCGCTGGTGAGCAGCATCGGTAGCCGTTTCGGCGCGCGCCAGCACGGCGCTGGAGTTGAAGATGTTGAGGCCCTTGTTCTCCATGGCGCCCATGTTGAAGTCGTTGACCGCGACGATCATGAAGATATCCAGATCGTATTCGCGGCCGTAGGCTTCCTCGTCCCACTTCATGGACTTCTTCAGGCTGTCCATGGCGTGCTGGCATTTGTCGACATTCTCCGGCTCGACGTAGATGCGCAGCGCCACATCCCGACCGCTCATGGTGGTGAAGCTGTCCTCGATACACCAGAGGTCCCCCGCTACGAGGGCGAACAGATAGGCTGGCTTCTTGAACGGATCTTCCCAGGTCGCCCAGTGACGGCCGTCGTCTTCTTCGCCGCTGGCCAGCGGGTTGCCGTTAGACAGCAGGATCGGATAGGCCTGCTTCTCGGCGCTGACCGTCGTGGTGAAGGTGCTCATCACATCCGGGCGGTCCAGGTAATAGGTGATCTTGCGGAAGCCCTCGGCCTCACATTGGGTGCAGAACATGCTGCCGGATTTGTAGAGGCCCTCCAGCGCCGTGTTGCTTTCAGGGTGAATCACCACTGTGCTGTCGAGGGTGAAGTTCGCCGCGTCGGGCTGCAGCGTCAGGCTTTCTTCGCCGATTTCGTAATCACCCAGGCCGAGCTGACGGTCGTTGATCGACAGGGAGAGCAGCTCGAGATCCTGGCCATCCAGCCGCAGGGAAGGCAGACCGGCACCCGCCTCCGGGTTCCGCCGCATGACCAGCTGCGCATGGACCACAGTGCGGTCCTCGTACAGCTCGAAGGTCAGGTGGGTTTCATCGATCAGGTAATCCGGAACCTGATAATCCTTGAGATGAATGACTTTCGGTTGTTCGGTGCGCATCGGCTGGGCCTCTTCGAGGCAGCTAAAAGCGGTGAGCTTGAAGCTGCAAGTGAATAGCATCTGTCGGGCGGATCGTCATGCGTGATCCAACCAGTAGCTGCATGATCGATCCGTAGGGTGGATGTTGCTTTCTACATCCACCAATAATTTGCCGCTGTGTTCATTTGGGTGGATCGCCACCCGGTGGATCGGTGAAGCGTGATCCACCCTACGCCGCGCTGCTTGCAGCTACCTGATACGACGTGAACTTGCGAACGTTGATAACGCCTGTATCGAGAATCAGATATTGACCCTTGATGCCCCGCAGGGTGCCTTCGACGACCGGCGTCTTTTCCAGGTCCAGGCTGACGATCTTGGTTGGGTAGGCCTCAACGGGGTAGCGGATCTCCAGCACCTGTGCATCGGCCGCTGGCTGGATCGCCTGTAGCCCGTAGCGCTGCTGCAGCTCACGCAGCCCTTCGGCGCAAGCATCGAAGATCTGTTCACGGATCTCGACCAGATCAATGGGCTCTGCATCGCCTTTGAGCAGTGCGCGCCAGTTGGTGCGGTCTGCCACCTGACTGCGCAACAGGTCTTCGACCATACCCGACTGTTGTCGAGTCGCGACGCGCATGATCGGCAGCGCCTGGCTGGCGCCCTGATCGAGCCAGCGCGTCGGCAGTTGCGTAGCTCGTGTGATGCCGACCTTGATGCCCGACGAGTTGGCGAGATACACCACATGGTCGGTCATGCAGAAGTCCATGCCCCATTGCGGATCGCGGCAGGTGCCGAAGTCGTGGTGGCATTTTTCCGGGCTCATGATGCAGATGTCGCATTGCGGCAGTTTCTTGAAGCAGGGATAGCAATAACCCTGGCTGAAACTCTTGTTGGTCTTGCGACCACAGTGGCTGCAATGGATGGCGCCCAGGTACTCCAGCCGAATCGTCTTGCCGATCAGTGGATTGACCGGAACCAGCGTGTCGTTCAGGCGGAAGGAATACTGGGCCTGATCACCCAGTTGAATCGACATCTTGCTCAGGGCGCCGCGTCCCAGCTCGAGCATCAGTGTCGGGTCCCGGAAGCGGGTGAAAACAGGCTGGTATCGATTGGCGCCTTGTTCTTGCTCTTGGAGGCGCATTCCTGGCCACCCATGTAGCCGGTACGTTCCTCTTCCGGCAGATTCTTCAGCTCCCAGGCGATCATTGCGCCGAGGCAGGTTTCCTTCTGTTCGGGCGTCAACTTGCGGCCGTCGCTCCACTTGCCCAGCTCGACGGCGGTCTTCAGGTTTTCGTAGATTTCAGGGGTGATGTTTTCGATGGCTTCGATAAAGGACGACATGACCGGCTCCCGGGGAAACGAGGGCGCATTCTACCGAGCGCCGCGGTTTTAGGGAAAACCGATCAGCCGTTGTGCTGCACTAGACCGCGGCCCTGCGGCGCGACAGCAGCCCCCCTAGAATGCCCGTCAGGCAGCCGGCCACCAGCCCGCCAACGTGGGCTGCGTTGGCAATCGCCAAGGCGCCGAAGCTGACCACTTCGATCACGCCCGTCAGGCAGATCACCAGCCAGACCAGCATCAGCACCACAACGCCTGGGGGCAACCGGTAGGCCTCGTCGGGCGACAGCTTCTGGAACAGCCAGCAATGCCCGAGCAGTCCGTACAAGACGCCGGAAAGGCCGCCAAATAGGCCCGGGCCGCCGTAGGTGTATTGCGCCATGTTGGAAACGACACCGAACACCAGCGTCAGGCCAAGCAACATCAGCGCACCTTGTCGATATTCGATGCGCCGCCCGAGTTCCCAGTACCACATCGAGTTCATGGCCAGATGCAGGAAGCCGAAATGGACGAAGATGGGTGTCACCAGTCGCCACCACTCCCCGGCGGCCAGCGTCTGCTCAAGCGTCGCAAAGTAGGCGTACTCACCGTCGATGCGGAAGTCACCAAAGCTGAACCAGCGGATGGTCTCGAAGTTTTCACCAAGCATGGTGATCGCGGCGGCGATCACCGTCAGCAGCAACACGGCTGCTGTCAGCGGGCTGCGGCGAAGGCTGGCTAAGAAACCGCCGCCCCGGCGTGCCGGTTGTTCGGCCACCACAGCGCCATCGCCCTTGGGGTAGCGCTGATACAGCTCTCGGACCTGTTCAGCGGTTGCCGCCGGTACCCGCAACACCTGCTCGCCGGACTCTTCGGAGACCCGGCAAGGGACCTGCAGGCGATGCAACAGGGCGATGAATCCGCTCAGGTCTTCTGACAAAGGCAGGCGCAGTGCTTCAACGATGTTCATCTATCGCTCCACGTCTACCCAGACGAACTTCGCCGGGTCGAGTCTGGTTTCCTCATCGAGCCGGTAGGCGACGAGCTTGCCGTATTTCACCGCGCTGTAATCAAGACAGGCGAGGTTGGGCCGGATCGGCGCCGGCGTTCCGCTGCGCCAGTAGTGCCCGACAAACAACAGCGGGTCATCGGGGCCATAGAGCAACAGTTTATTTTTCTGGCTTTCGCTGAGCGGCATCCGCGCAGCCTTCTCCGGCAGGCCGTCGGGCTGAAAAACGATATCGCCGTAGGTCTGGGGGTTCTCTTCCCAGAACTTCGTCCTGAAAAAACTGCGGGTGAAGCCTTCAGCACTGGTCAAGGTCAGGCCTTCCGGCAGCGGCATGTCGGTGCCGCGCAGGAGCCGGTCCAGCGCCTTGGCAGCGAAGCCCTGGTTGAACGCGGCGTCACGCAGAAAATCCAGATCGACGCGCCCCTGGCTCAGCCGCAGTCGCAGCTGACTGATCACAGCGTTGTCCCAGCACGCATGCACGACGCGAAAACGCTCGCTTTCGAGGTACAGCGGTAAGGTCATGAACCATTCGCGGAAGGCACTCCACTCTTCCGAATAGTGCTCGAACTGCTCAAAGGTATGCTGCAACAGCATGGCGTAACGCGGCGTGTGATCACGAACGAAGGTCTTGCCGCTCTCGGGCGGTGCCGGGGTATACCAGCCCAGCGCGTTGAATTCGTGATTGCCCATGATGCAATGCGCCTGCCCCGCTTCAACCATTGCATGGACCAAATGCAGCGCCTCGCGAATTCGGGGGCCGCGATCGATGATGTCGCCAAGAAAGATCACTTGTCGGCGTGGATGCCGCCACACATCCCCGTGGTGACGATAGCCCAGCTGCTCGAGCAGGCGGGTCAAGGTGTGGGCACAACCATGCACGTCCCCGATCAGGTCGTAGCTGCGCTCCGGGTCGACAAACACTATTCCCCTCCACCGAGTCGGCTGCCCCAACCAAGTTTGGTGCGGCAGACCTCGTAATAGTTGTGGTCAAGCGGGTGGATCAGGTGAAGCTTTTGCGGCTTCTTGCGCACCGTGACGGTATCGCCTGGCGCACAGGTGAAATGGTTCTGCCCATCACAGGAGACCTGCGGATAGATCTGCATGTTCGGGGAAACGACGATTTTCAGCTCGCTGTTGCCATCCACCACGATCGGCCGGCTGGACAAGGTATGCGGGTACATCGGAACAACCACGATCGCATCCAGGCGTGGGTGCATGATCGGCCCGCCGGCGGACAGCGCATAGGCCGTAGAGCCTGTGGGGGTGGCAATGATCAGCCCGTCGGCCTTCTGACTGCAGACGAACTGACCATCGATGTACAGCTCGAACTCGATCATCCGGGTCGACTTGCCGGGATGCAGCACCACGTCGTTGAGCGCGTCGCCTTCACCGATGGACTCCTCGAAGCGCCGCACCTGAGCCTCGAGCAGGAAACGATTCTCGAGCGTGTATTGCCCACTGAGCACCTCCGCGACCTTCTCTTCCAACTCATCAGGGCGGATGTCGGTGAGAAACCCAAGGCTGCCACGGTTGATCCCCAGCACCGGGACCCGATGTTTGGCCAGCGCACGCGCCGCGCCCAGCAGGCTGCCGTCGCCACCCACCACGATCACCAGATCGCAGGAATCGCCGAGACGCTGCCGTGACGAGGTCTGCATGCCATGGCCAGGCAGCACCTCAGCGATGTTTTCTTCGAGAATCACGTGCAGGTGGCGCTCCACGAGGAATCTCTTCAACCGGCGAATGGTATCCAGCACCTGGGAACTGCCCAGGCGGCCGATGATGCCGATATTGCGGAACTGATCCATTGAAGCTCCCTGAGGCGAGACGGGTGACAAGCAATTGCGCGACAGAAGAAACACCGACCGGCCGAAGCTTAACAGGCACTGATTTGGTGTCGCGTAGGCACACTCAAGTTCAACGCCCTGTGTTGACCTGGATGCCCTGTCGCAATGCAGCCGACGAATTATGGGCGAAAGCTGGAAGTGGCAGCAAACCAACCTCGGCTATGCTGCTTGCATGAATCTTCCTTGTCTTGGTGATCTGCTTCCCAGCCTGCAGCACCCCGCCGTGCGGGATCTCGCTTGGGTGCTGCTTTCGCCACCTTTGCTCAGCGAAGCCCCGGCACCGCAGCGACACCCCCTCACCGCCAGCCGCTGGGCTGAGCAGCCCGATGAACTCGCGGACTGGCTGCGCCTGCTCGACACGCAGCCGGGCGTTCTTGATGCCTGGCTTGCACAACGCAGTGTTCGGCGGCTGGGCCTTTATTACGAGCGGCTCTGGCAATTTGCGTTGTGCCAGGCGCCGGATATCGATCTGCTGGTGGCGAACCTGCCGATCCGTCAAGGCGGTCATACCCTGGGCGAACTGGACCTGCTCCTCCGCGACCGGGAAGGCGTCCATCACCTGGAACTGGCCGTCAAGTTCTACCTTGGGCTGGACGGCGACAGCGCACGGCACGATCGCTGGCTGGGCCCCGGCAGCCACGACCGGCTCGATATCAAGCTGCGGCGGCTTTGCGAGCATCAACTCAGGCTGCCGTCGGAGCCCGCCGCGCAGCTGCTGCTCAGCGAGCTGACCTGCGCCCAGATCAACAGCGCACTGTGGCTGGGCGGCTATCTGTTCCGGCCGCTAGCAAGCAGGTGCTCTGCGCCTGTTGGCGCCGACCCAAGACATCTGGGCGGGCGCTGGCTGCGTCACCCAGACTGGGCCAGCTTCGCTGGACACGACGATCGCGCCACCTGGCAACCGCTACCCCGGCATGCATGGCTGGCACCTGCGCAGATGCCGCTGGATGACGTTTGGAAGCGGGCCGATTTCGATCGTTGGCTCAGCGAAGTAGAGGGTCAGCGCCAAGCGAAAATGCTGGTGCGCCTGGAGCCGCAGGCGAACGGGACCTGGATCGAACAAGAGCGCCTGTTCCTGGTACCCAGCGCCTGGCCGGCTCACTGAGCCGCAGCTGACGTGAAAACGTCATCCGCATCCTGCAGACTTGAGTGGCGACAGCAGTGCCACCTCCTTTCACCGCAAGGGTCAGCCTCGATGAGCTCGGAGCAGCTCCATTCAAACGCCCCGGAACACTCGAGTCCGTGGACAATTTTTCTGTTATTTCTGCGCCTGGGCCTGACCTCATTTGGCGGTCCGGTGGCGCACCTGGGGTATTTCCGTGAAGAGTTCGTCCACCGCCGGCGCTGGCTCGACGAGCAACGCTATGCGGATTTGGTTGCGCTCTGTCAGTTTCTCCCCGGCCCGGCGAGCAGCCAGGTCGGGATCGCCATAGGGTTGCTGAGGGGCGGCTATCGCGGTTCGCTGGCGGCCTGGACGGGATTCACTCTGCCCTCAGCGATCGCGCTGGCATTGTTCGCACTTGGAGTCGGCCGCTGGGGAGACAGCTTGCCGGACGGAGTCCTCCACGGACTGAAAATCGTCGCGGTCGCGGTCGTGGCTCAGGCGGTATGGGGAATGGCGCGCAATCTGTGCATCGATGGTCCGCGTATCGCTATCGCGCTGCTGGCTGCATGCGCTGTTCTGCTGTTGACCAGTGCCTGGGCGCAGCTGGTCGTCATTGCCATCGCCGGTCTGACGGGACTGCTGTTGTTTCGTCCTGCTGCGGCGTCCGGCCTGACGCCCTTCCAACCTCGCGTGAGCCGAACAGCCGGCGTCTTGGCCCTGCTGCTGTTCTTTGCCTTACTGCTGCTGCTGCCTGCCTTGGCTGCTGTCTCGAGCAACCAGCTGGTGGCGATGGTCGACAGCTTCTACCGCGCCGGGGCCTTGGTCTTCGGGGGAGGCCACGTGGTGCTGCCGTTACTGCAAGCCGAAGTCGTGCCCAACGGCTGGGTCAGCAACGACACGTTTATAGCCGGTTACGGCGCAGCCCAGGCGGTCCCAGGACCGCTGTTCACCTTCTCTGCTTTTCTCGGGGCCTCGATTGGCAGCGGCAGCAGTCTGATCAATGCCGCGCTGTGCCTGATTGCCGTGTTCATCCCGTCGTTTCTACTGGTATTTGGCGCTATGCCTTTCTGGGATCGTCTGCGCGCCAATCGAAGGATGCAGGCTGCACTGGGCGGTGTGAATGCGGCGGTGGTCGGACTGTTACTTGCTGCGCTGTACGATCCGGTGTGGACCAGCGCGATTTTTGGTCCCGGTGACATTGTCCTGGCAGCGACTGCTCTGGCAGCCCTGATGCTGTGGAAGTTGCCGCCCTGGCTGGTAGTGATGGCCGGTGGCATCGGCGGCTGGCTACTTGTCATGCTGAGCTAGGATCACATCGGCTCAACCGCTGAGTTCGGTACGCCCGCCGGAACGTGCGAGGTAACCGCTACCCTGCTCACAGAGCAACGTCGCATAATCCTCCGCCGACAGCCCGTCGAGGCCGCCCCGCAGCGGATAAGCGCTGAAGCCCAACTGCGTCAGCAGAAACACTGCGTTGGCGCTGCGTTTGCCGTTGTCGCAGTAACACAGGTACAACCGATCCTGCTTCAGCAATCGCGTCTTCAGCCGCAACAGATGCAGTGGCATCGTCAGCGCTTGCTGGGCATGCCCCCGCTCATACTCTTCCAGCAACCGGACATCCAGCCATTGAGCACCCTGCTCGATCAGCGCGTTGGCCTCCTCGAGGCTGAGCTCGTCAACCACCGGCGCTTTCAATAGCGCAACGAAATTCTCACGCGCCAGCTTTAGCACGCAGCCATCCTCGATCAGCGTAACGGTGGCGTTACGCGGTGCGTCGGTCAGCAGCGCTTCTTCCCCGAAGCAGGCTCCGACGTCCAGCTCCGCCACTACCTGGCTGGCGCTGCCAAGGCCGGTCATAACCTCGGCGCGGCCACTCTTCAGAAAGTAGCAACAGTCGCCGGCCTCCCCTTCACGCAGCAGCACGTGGCCGGCCGGAAGGTCGATGGTTTCGAGCTTGGTAAGCATGTCGCGTACGTTTGCTGGAGGCACCTTGGCGAACAGCGGATTTTCCAGCAGCGCTTCGAGCCAGTCGGTCAGCTCACCTGCCGTTGCCAGCTCCAACAGCAGATCGGCATTGGCATGCTGCCATGTCACAAGGCGCCCGAGCTGCGCACTGTCGATGCACAACACGCTGGCATCTTCCAGGGCGCAGACCCTGTTCAGCCGTACGCCGGAGGCAAAAACATGGCAACTTTCGGACGAGCCCGCAACCAAACGACGCTCGCCATCCGGCGTCAGCTGCAACAGGGTGCCGCTGAGCAGAAAATAGCTCAGACCCGACGGCGTCTGCTCATCGAACAGCACCTCGCCTGGCGCGAGGGTACGCGACACCAACTGATGACGAATCTCCTGCAAATACCGAGACGGCAGCGTGTTGAGCGGAACCAGGCGTTGGAGCAGATCCGAAGCTAGCGGCTTGTTCATCCATGAATTCCAAGGGAGCGAGAGGTCAGCGCAGCAGCTCTTCCAGTTGCGCCTCGGCAGCTCTCCTGCCCTGCAGACCACCGGTGTGCACGAAGATGAGCCGCGTACCAGCGGCAAAATAACCGCCCTGTACACTAAGGCGCAATGCCATCATCGCTTTGGCCGTGTAAACAGGCTCCAGCGGCACCCCTGCCATCGCTTCGGTCTCCAGCAGGAACCGAGCCAGCGGCTCGTCGAATCGACCGAAGCCACCGCGGCAGGCATCGATCAGCTGATACCCAGAATCAGCTGTGCCAGCGTCATGCAGCAATCGACTCACCTCGTCCGCTACACCGTGCGAAGGCGGGCCTGCCAGGGCTCCATGGACTATTCTTCTGCGCTGCTGCGCCTCACCGATCACCAACCCGGCCAAGGTGGTACCGGTGCCCGCGGCAAGCCACCAGCCGTCGTAATCCGTCCAGCCGAGGGCGGCCAGGCGAGTTTGCACGTGACCGACCAACGGAGCGCAACCCAGCGCACCAGCAAGCCCGCCGCCACCTTCAGGCACGCTGTAGTAGTCGGGATATCGGTCGCGCCAGATATCGAAGAAATCCGCCCGGTGCCGATCGCGATAACCGCCATAACCCAGCCAGTGCAACTGCATGCCGAAGCGCTGCAAGTCTTCGACAGTCGCTGTTTGCTGCGCATGGCCGCGCAGCAGCCCAACGCTGCCCAGGCCGTAACGCTTGGCCGCCGCCGCCAGCGCATGCAAGTGATTGGAATGAGGGCCGCCAACGCTGATCAGCCCTGACGCGCCGCCGGCCTGTGCCGCAGCGAGGTGGTGGACGAGCTTGAACCACTTGTTGCCGGACAGCTCGGGGTCGATCAGATCCAGGCGCAGCATGGCAACCTGAACATCGGCTGCGTGCAGCCAAGGCAAATCAAGCCGCTGCAGCGGTATCGAGGCCAGACTGGGGATGGACACAGAAATAATAGAGACCCTGTCAGCTACCGGTACGCAGGCGATCCTGAGACCGGTGCCTGGCGCAGCAGTTGGACTCGCCGATCACGAAGCGTGCGGGTGACTCCACCTTATCCAATGGCATGTTGCAGCGCTCGCCCGTCGAGAGACTGGCCACACAGGTTGGTTGCTGATAATGCTGAACCCACTTGCCGTATTGCTCCTCGGAGACACCGCATTTAGCGGCGGCATAGGCCAGCGGATTCTCCTGATAACCCGCCATGTCCTGCAGCGCGATGGTCAGGTGCCCGGCGCCTGGATGATAAGCCATGAATATCACGCCGAGCCGGGAAAGACTTTCAAGCACCCGGTCACCAGTCTGCTCGGTCAACACCCCGAGCTGCTTCTGCAGCGCTTCGATCTCATCCTGAAGCTGGGCATCCAGTTCGTTGCGATAAGCCAGCTCGACGTCCCGGATAGCAACCTGTTCCTTGTATTCGGCCACCGCTGCGGCGACTTGCACCTGCACCTCGGTGCTGAAGCGCGCCCGGGCAGCGTCAGCTTCGTCGCGATTGTTCTGCTCAACCGCACGCAACTGCCGGCTCATCTCTTCGCGGGTCTTCTGGAAGCCGTCGGCCTGCTCTGCGAGCTGCGCGCGAAGTTTCACTGTCTGCTGCTCCTGCTCAAGCAACTCGCCACGCAATCGAGCCAGTTCGTTCTGCAGCGTTGCTTGCTGTTGAGCGGCCAGCTCTCGAAGTTTGCCGATGTCGGCCTCACGCAACTGTTCCAGGCTGGCAATGCGCAAACGCTGCTGCTTGATCAACTGCGCAGCCTTGAGTCGTTGTTCTTTTTCAAGCTGCTCGGCGCGGCGAGTGGCGACCTGCTTGGCCGCGTCCGGCGCGTACCAGGTATCTTCGGCCACCATTTGCAGGCGCTCGGCGGGCACGGTTTGCGATGTCTCCTCTTCGACCAGCAGCCCCAACTGGTTGCGCTTGATGCGATCACGCAACATGACGAAGTGATTCTTGCCAGGCGTCAAGTCCGGGTCCCATAAGTGCATCTGGTGCCAGGACACCGGGCACTGGCTACGACAGGCCAGGCGAATCGGCCCGGCGCCGAGGTCCGGCCCGCGCCCGGTGCGTTCGGCAAGGCTGCGCAGCGGAATATTCCAGCCACTGTCGGCTGATCCGTCCTCGTCGAAATCGAGATAGAAGAAAACCGCCGCGCGAATCTGTAGCCGAGGGTTGATCAGCACATACGCGACCCGCATCTGCTGATCGGCAAATTCCCGCATGCTCACCACCCCATCGAGCATGGCCTCGAACTCGGGGTAGAGCATTTCCTTGCAGACGCCGCCATCATTGAAGAACAGTACGGCCTCGACCGTCTGCGGTTTGATCTGCATGCTCGGCTTCCTCAACAACTTGAAACGGCCCGCGGGAATCCGCGCTGCGGGTTCGTGGCGCCCCGCTAGCCCATGGTTGGCGCAAAGTGTAGGGGAAAAAGCGAAACCGGCAATGTGACTGGGTTGGCAGCGACTTCGGCGCCAGGAGCAGCTGTCGAAACGCCACCGACAAAGTGTGAACGGGTCGGACTAAGCCGGTCGGCCTTTCAGTGCCGCGAGCTGAGGTGCCAGGCGCCGGCCCATCTCCTCACCGAGCGCCTGCAGTCCGCTCATCGGCCGAACCATCACTTCGAAATCGGTGATCAGCCCCGCTTCATCGAAGCGAATCATGTCGATGCCCTTGAGTTGACGGTCACCGACGCGCGCGCTGAACTCCAGCACGACATCTGCCCCATCGGCGCTCGCCAACTCGCGGTGGTAGGTAAAATCTTCGAACACCATCACCACTGTATTGAGGATCAGATTGACCGCTGCCGCGCTCTCGTAAGGCACGAAGGCCATCGGCGAGCGGAACACCGCCTGCGGATGCAAGAGCTCCGGTAGCCGGCTCAGATCTCCGACTGCAATCATCTGATGCCACCGTTTCAAGGTTTCGCCAGCGGCCGGTTGTAGCGCAAGGGATGTACTCACATCGTCGCTCCTATACGAAAAAGTCCCGCCAAACAGACTGTGTGAGAAGCGGGACTTGTCTGGATCAGACTTCAGCGGCCAACCGTGAACCCTGGTTGATGGCGCGCTTGGCATCGAGTTCTGCGGCGACATCGGCTCCGCCGATCAGGTGAACCTGACGCCCGGCCGCCTCAAGTTCGGCCTGCAATTCACGCAATGGGTCCTGGCCGGCGCAGACAATGACCGTATCAACCGGAAGCACCTGCGGCTCGCCATCGGCCACACGGATGTGCAGGCCTTTATCGTCGACGGCCAGGTATTCAACGGCGCTGATCATCTGCACGTGCTTGTTCTTCAGCCCCGTGCGGTGAATCCAACCGGTTGTCTTGCCCAGGCCGTTGCCCACCTTGGACTTCTTGCGCTGCAGGAGATAGACCTGCCGTGCCGGCGCATGCGGCTCCGGCTGAACGCCGGCAACCCCACCCCGAGCTTCCAGCGCGAGATCGATACCCCACTCGCGCCAGAATGCCTCTCTGTCGAGACTGGTCGAAAGGCCGTTGTGTGTGATGAATTCCGACACGTCGAAGCCGATCCCACCGGCACCGATCACCGCCACATGTTGCCCTACGGGCTTGCGTTGCAGGATCGCGTCTATGTAGCTGATCACCATTGGATGATCGATACCTGGGATATCCGGTGTGCGCGGCGCGATACCGGTTGCCAAAATGATCTCATCGAAACCGCCCGCCAGCAGGTCAGCCGCACTGACGCGGGTGTTCAGACGGACATCGACGCCAGTGCTCTGCAGCTTGCTCTTGAAGTAGCGCAGGGTTTCGAAGAACTCTTCCTTGCCCGGCACACGCTTGGCGATATTGAACTGACCGCCAATCTCACTCGACGAGTCAAACAGCGTCACCTGATGGCCACGCTCCGCTGCTACGGTAGCAGCCGCCAAGCCAGCCGGGCCCGCACCCACCACCGCTATTTTCTTTATCGTGGTGGTGGGGATGTAATTCAGCTCGGTCTCGTAGCACGCCCGTGGATTGACCAGGCAGGTGGTCAGTTTGCCGCTGAACGTATGGTCCAGACAGGCCTGGTTGCAGCCGATACAGGTGTTGATGGTGTCGCTGCGGTCCGCGGCCGCCTTGTTGACGAAATCCGGATCAGCAAGGAACGGACGCGCCATGGACACCATGTCTGCATCACCCTCTGCCAGGACCTGCTCGGCGACTTCCGGCGTGTTGATGCGGTTGGTAGTGACCAGCGGAATGCCGACCTGGCCGCGCAGTTTCGCCGTTACCTTGGTAAAAGCCGCGCGCGGCACCTTGGTGGCAATCGTCGGAATACGGGCCTCGTGCCAGCCAATTCCGGTGTTGATCAAGGTGGCACCGGCTTGCTCAATCGCCTTTGCCAGCATCAGTACCTCGTCCCAGGTGCTGCCGCCTTCCATCAGATCGAGCATCGAGAGGCGATAAATAATGATGAATTCGGAACCAACCGCTTCGCGTACGCGACGGACGATTTCAACCGGTAGACGCATACGGTTTTCGTAGCTGCCGCCCCACCGGTCG
>Ga0208814_1000522_pt1 | contig 22998 bp, 11 predicted proteins | sample MalvirAntarct_55_FD_184253 | JGI IMG/M metagenome (GOLD analysis project Ga0208814, IMG submission 184253) | Marine viral communities from the Global Malaspina Expedition - Malaspina viral metaG Antarct_55 (SPAdes) (version 2) | ecosystem: Environmental > Aquatic > Marine > Oceanic | place...
GTACTGGGGTTTCTATAGACGGAACACTAGATTCCAATCTAACTGTAACAGGATCTGATAAAGACTTAACTCTTTCTGTAGTTGGTGGTGGAACTCAAAAGTTAATATTAAGTTCTGCAGGTACAGGTGCTGATGCAATTTCAATTACATCATCAGCAGGAGGTATTGATATACTTGCTTCTGGAGCAGCTGCTGGTGAAGATATTGATATTTTAGCAACCGGTTCGTCTGTTAATATTACTTCTACTGAAAATCATGCAGGAGCTTTAGTTTTAAATGCTTCAGAAGGTGCTGCCTCTACAGTTACACTGAACTCAAGTGGTAATTCTGGATCTTTTATAATAAATAATACTTCAGATTATCCTTACATAAGATTACAAAAAGATGGGACTTCTGGTTGGGGGTTAGGTGCTGTGCATAATGCTAATACAACTAACTTTGAGTTTTTTGCATTAACAGCAAATAATCTTGCAGCTTCACTTAGTACTGCAGGTCTTTTAACGATAGACGATGATTTAGTCATAAAAGCTGGTGGTACAATTGGTGGTGCAAGTGACACTAATTTGTTGACATTGGCAGATCAAGTATTAACTGTTGCAGGTAATGTAGTTTCTTCAGGTCGTTTACTTGTAACTGCTGCTGATGGTGTAAGTAATGCTGATTATGTAGCATCAATTAGAAATCAAGAAGCTACAGATGGAAGCAGTTTTGGTTTAGCTATTAATGCTGGTTCAAACGCTGCTGATATTGCTTTAAATATTACTGATCACGATGCGGCAAACGTTTTACTTAGAGTTTTTGGTAATGGCAGTGCAGTTCTTACAGGAAGTTTAAATATTGGTAATGGTACCGTATCAACTCCGGGATTAAACTTTGCAGGAAATGGTGATGCTGGTTTTTATAATGTTGGTGGTGACAATATAGGATTTGCAGCTAATGGAGCAGCTGTATACTCAATGAATCCGACTGGTATTCATTTTGAATCTGGTAAGGGTATTGATTTTAGTAATGAAACACCAAGCGGTAGTGGCACAGAAAATGCTCTTTTAGATGATTATGAAGAAGGTACTTGGACACCGTCGCTCGTTGATAATGAAAATCAAGGTGCTGCAAACGCCTCAGATACTGCAGGTTTTTATACTAAAATTGGTAGAATGGTACATTGTTCTGGTCAGTTAATTATAACTTCCTTGCAAAATGTTGACACAGTAGTTTCTGTAGCAGGATTTCCTTTTACTAATAAAAACACACAAGGATCACAATCAGGAGGTGTTGTTTCAGCAGCAAGTAATCTTAACATAACTGCAGGTCATTCTGTTACTTTACAAATGATTCTTAATTCTACTGCTGCTGGTCTTAGGGTAAGTGATAGTGCTGGGGGAACTACCGATATGACACATACGGAGTTTAGTGCTAATGGTAATATTGCTTTTTCAATAACATACATGACTGCAACATAAAAATACATCTAGTGGGTTCTAGGTGCGGACAAATAAATAAATAAATAATAAAACAATGGCAATAACAAAAGAAGTAAAAGCAGATAAGATAGAAGTAGTTGGTGATTGGCATGTCCAAGTAAGAATAGCTACAATTATTAAAGAAGATGATGTTGAATTAACAAGGTCTTTTAATAGACATGTACTTCTACCATTCAGTGCTTCGGTTCAAGATCCAGATGATGACAGTTGGACACATACAGCTACAGACATTTCAGGTGAAGGAGCGCAAGTACAAGCAATAGCAACTGCCGCTTGGACAGATGATGTAAAAGATGCATACAAGACTTGGAAGGAAGCACAGTAAAAGATTACAATTTTTTTAATTTATATTATATTATATTATGGAAGAGAACACAATAGAAGAGGTGGTGGTGGATCAAAAAGAATCTACTACTACCACAGAAGAAAAACCTGTAGAAGAAAAAGTACAGGTTAAAAAGAAGAGGGGTAGACCTTCAATGAAAAGACAATCAACTGATGATGTTATAAAAGTTGACTTGTCTAAACCTAAAGAAGAAAAAGAAGATGTCATTGAAGAACAACAACAACCAGTGGCAGAAGAGTCCACAACAGATGAAGCAGTGGGAGAACAAAACCCCGAAAGCGAACCTGAACAAAAAAGTGAAGAACAAGTTTCCGAGGATGGGGAAGACAGCGTTCTCTCGGAGATAACTGAAGAAAAGGTTGAAGAAAAAACAGAGGAGTTAACTGAAGAAGTTAAGGAGGCTGTAGAGGAACAAAAAGAAACAGGAGTTGAATTACCTGAAAATATACAAAAGGTGGTTGACTTCATGAACGAAACTGGAGGAAGTCTAGAAGATTATGTCAGACTAAATCAAGATTATAGTAGTTTAGATGATAAGGTTTTATTGTCAGAGTATTACAAACAAACAAAACCACATTTAGACAACGAAGAAATTAACTTTTTAATGGAAGACTCTTTTTCTTACGATGAAGATGTAGATGAAGAAAGGGATATTAAAAGAAAGAAATTAGCGTTTAAGGAGCAAGTTGCTAACGCTAAAATACACTTAGATACACAAAAGTCTAAGTATTATAAAGAAATCAAGTCAGGTTCTAAGTTAGCACCCGAACAGCAAAAAGCTGTAGATTTCTTTAATCGTTATAATGAAGAGACTGAAGAGTCTCAAAAGGTAGCAGAAAAACAAAAGTCTGTATTCTTAAGCAAAACAAATGAAGTTTTTAATGATCAGTTCAAAGGTTTTGAATATGATGTTGGAGATAAAAAATATAGGTTTAATGTTAAAGAATCTAGTAAAGTAAAAGAAACCCAAAGCGACATTAATAATTTTGTCAAAAAGTTTTTGAACAAAAATAATGAAGTTGAAGATGCTAGGGGTTATCATAAATCTTTATTTACAGCAATGAACTCTGATGCTATAGCTAAACATTTTTATGAACAAGGTAAGTCTGATGCTATCAAGGATAGTGTTACTAAATCTAAAAACATAAATATGAACTCTAGACAATCTCATGGTGAGGTTGAAAGTGGAGGAATGAAAGTTAAAGTATTAGGGGATGATTCTGCTAGTTTTAAATTTAAACTTAAAAACAAAAAATAAATTAAAAATTAAAAATTAAAAATTATGGCAATTACAGGAGGAAGTTTGTTGAATAAAGTGCCCTCGGCACAACAGCAGGCATTAGCTACTAACTACATTGACTTCGCAGGAGGATCAACAGGTTGGGAGCAACAGTATTTACCAGACCTAATGGAAAAAGAAGCTGAAGTATTCGGTAACAGAACTATTTCAGGATTTCTTTCACAAGTAGGTGCTGAAGAGCCGATGAGTGCTGATCAAGTTGTTTGGTCTGAGCAGTCAAGGTTACATTTATCATACGCTGGTACGGTAGCTGCTGCTGGTGATACCAATGGTACTTTTACAGTTACCGCTGATATTGATGGAAGTACTAATGGACAAAATGGCTTTGCTGTTGCAAATCATGGTGTTAGAGTTAATGATATTGTATTAATAGCTCAAGCCGGAGTTGTGGTTAAAGCTTTAGTTGTCGAAACTCCAGCATCAGCTGTTATAACAGTTGAGCCTTACGCTACAGAAGCTCTTTCAACTTTAGCTGATGGGGCTGGTACTTTACTAGTTGTAGGTTCTGAATTTGGTAAAGGACAGTCTTACAGTGATATTACTGGTACGGCTTCATCAAACAAAAGAAGTTCGTTAACACCTACTTTTAAATCTTACAGTAACAAGCCAATCATAATGAAGGATTACTATGAGGTCTCAGGATCTGATGCCTCTCAAATTGGTTGGGTTGAAGTAACTGGTGAAGAAGGGCAAAACGGTTACTTGTGGTATTTAAAAGCTGAAGGTGACACTAGAGCTAGATTCACTGATTACTTAGAAATGGCAATGATAGAATCTGAAAAAACATTAGCTGCTTCTATTGTTGGATTTGCTGATGGTCAAATTAGGGGTGCTGCTGATGCTGGTACTGGAGCCGGTACTGAAGGATTATTCGCTGCTATTGAATCAAGAGGTAATGTTACATCCGGAGTTAGTGGTGTAAATGCTGCAACTGATTTAGCTGAGTTTGATGCTATTCTTGCAGAATTTGATAACCAAGGAGCTATTGAAGAAAACATGATGTTTGTAAACAGGGGAACTTCTCTTGCTATAGATGATATGCTTGCTTCAATGAACTCTCATGGTGCTGGAGGAACTTCTTACGGAGTGTTTAGTAATGATGAAGACATGGCTTTGAATTTAGGATTTTCTGGATTTCGTAGAGGATCTTATGATTTCTATAAGTCTGACTTCAGATATTTAAATGATAAAGCAACTAGAGGTAGTATTAACGCTACTGCTGGATCTGCTGCTATTCGTGGAGTAATCATACCTGCTGGTGTGTCTTCTGTGTATGATCAGTCTTTAGGTAAAAACCTAAAACGACCTTTCTTACATGTTAGATACAGGGCATCTCAAACAGATAATCGAAAGATGAAAACTTGGGTGACCGGGTCTGTTGGAGCACAAACTTCCGCTTTAGACGCAATGCAAATTCATTATTTGTCTGAAAGATGTTTAGTAACTCAAGGTGCTAATAACTTTATGTTAATGCAGTAAACAATAATACAATTACCCTTGTCTAATGGACAGGGGTAATTTTTACCTTTATTTTTTTAAAATTTATATTATATTATATTATGTCAAAAATACAAACAAAAAGAACAACACAAAAAAAAGTTGTTGTAGAGTCTTCACCAATGGTTGAGACTGCTGCAGTTATTGAAAACCCCATAGTTAAAAAAACAAATAACAAATGGGAGATAAAAGATAGGTTATACTATCTTAAAGGAGGTAAAAAACCTTTATCTAAAATGATAAAATCTGCTAATTTATATTGGTTTGATGAACAAAAAAGTTATGAAAGAGAGATTAAATATTGTGAAAATCAAAAAACTTGTTTTGTTGATGAAATGCAAGGAGATCAAAGATTGTCTCACGTAATATTTAGAAATGGATTATTGTTTGTACCTAGAGAAAAAACTATACTACAACAATTCTTATCATTATATCATCCTGAAAGAGATACAACTTTTTACGAAGACAAACCTGTTGCAAGAGCCTCTAACGAGTTGGCTGAAATAGAATTAGAAATTGAAGCATTAAACTCAGCTAAAAATATGGATATCGATATGGTTGAAGCTATCATGAGGGTAGAGGTTGGCTCTAAGGTGTCAGAGATGAGCTCTAAGGAACTCAAAAGAGACTTACTTATATTTGCTAAGTTTAATCCAAATCTCTTCTTAGAGCTTGCCAATGATAGCAATGTAACTTTAAGGAATTTTGGTATTAAAGCTACTGAAATGAATATACTAAAGTTATCTTCAGATCAGAGAACTTTTAGTTGGGGTTCTAACGATAGAAAATTAATGAATGTACCGTTTGATGAACACCCATATTCAGCTTTAGCATCTTGGTTTAAGACTGATGAAGGAATGGAAGTTTATTCAAGTATAGAAAAACAATTAAGGTAATAATTTCAATAATAGTGTAATCATTTAATCAGTGGTTACACTATTATTTTAAAAAAATAATTATGGCAGTAAGCGTAGACACAGTATATCAAAGAGTTTTGGCAATTGCCAATAAAGAACAAAGAGGTTATATAACTCCTCAAGAGTTTAACTTATTTGCCAATCAAGCTCAACTAGATATATTCGAACAATATTTTTATGATATAAACCAATTTAACAGAGTTCCCGGTAATGACACTGAGTACTCTAATATGAATGATTTATTAACAGAAAAAATATCTATATTTCAAAAATACAAACAAAATGTTTCTTTAAATTCATCTGCTGTAGGTACACTACCTACCGATGTTTATCGGCTAGGAACTGTTATGTACACTGGGTCAACATACCCTATTGAGCTAGATGAAGTTAAACATAATGATGTTTTAGATTTAGAAAAATCACCCTTAACAAGATCCACCCTTTCTAGACCTTATTACATTAGATTAACAAAAACAACAATAGAAATTTACCCTTCAATATTATCTTCATCTACAGCGGCTGTAAATAGTAGCACAAGCTCAACCACCGCTTTAGTTGTTGATAGTCAATCATCTAACAGAAGTATTACAATTGGAGACACTGTAACAGGTACAGGTATTTCTGGAACAGTAACTGTTTCATTAGTTACAACTCAAAACAATTTAGTCTTATCTTCTTCTCAAAGCCTTACAAACGATGTCGTGTTAACATTTACACCTAGTGTTAAATGTAACTACGTAGACAAACCAACAACAGCATCTTTTGATTACACAATAGTTAATGGTGAGGCTTTGTATAACTCTACAAATTCTGTGGATTTTGAATTACATGAGTCTGAAGAAACAGAGCTTGTTTTAAAAGTATTAGAATTAGCAGGTATTTCCATAGAAGATCCTCAGTTATATCAAGCGGCAATTCAACAAGAAGTTAAAAAATTACAACAAGAAAAAGCATAATAGATGGGATTATTAGGAACAACAACTGAGCAAAGCTATTATAATCAAACTCAAACATTTACAGGTGACGGATCAGGCAGTTCTGGAACTGTAGCTTTTAATTTAACTACAGTATTTTTTCCCACACTACCTACATTTGAAACTGAATTTGATGTATTTATTAATGGTACACAAATATCAACTTCTAACTATAGTTACTCTTCCCCAACATTAACATTCTCTTCAACAAATTTCAATGCTGCTGTTCAAGCAACTAACGGTTCTCCTTTGTCTGGATTAATTGTTTTAGTAAGGGAAAGCTCTTTAAGTGAAGCTTATGGTGGTTATCAACATATTAGTTTAGATGAAATTATAAGTAATTTTATGATATCTTATGTTGGTACTGAAAAAATAATAAATAGAGTTAGGAGAGCAGATGTTGCGTTTCACGCACAAAGAGCTTTACAAGAATTTAGTTATGATACTTTAAAGTCAACTAAGTCATTTGAGGTAGAAGTTCCACCAACACTTGTTTTACCATTGCCGCAAGATTATGTTAGCTATGTTAAAATATGTTGGGTTGAGTCTGGCACTGGTATTGAAAGAAATATATACCCAACTAGAAATTCAAGTAACCCTAGATCAATACTTCAAGACTCTAATTATAACTTTTTATATGACAACTCAACAGGTTCTTTACTTGAATCTCAAGAATCAAAAGCTTTTGAAAGTTTTAAGTCAAGTAAAAATGTAGATTCAAATATTAATTCAGATTCAAATGTAGACGATCAATACATATTATCATCTAGTGGAAGATATGGAATAACACCTGAAAACGCTCAAATAAATGGTAGTTATTATATTGATCAGTTAAAAGGTAACATACATTTTAGCTCAACTATTAGTGGTAAAAACATTATTATAAAATATATTAGTGATAGCTTAGGTACTGATGGTGAAATGGTTGTTCATAAGTTTGCTGAAGAAGCTATGTATAAATATTTAGCTCACGCTATACTAGCAACTAAAGCAAATGTTCCTGAATTTATTGTTAACAGATTTAAAAAAGAAAAATTTGCTGCTACAAGAACTGCTAAATTAAGATTATCTAATCTTAAATCTGAGGAGATTGCTCAGGTAATGAGAAACAAATCTAAAGTTATTAAACACTAAAATATGGCAGACATAAAACATCACTTTCGAGCAGGTCGTATGAACAAGGATCTGGATGAAAGACTAGTACCTAATGGTGAATATAGAGATGCTCAGAATATTGAAATAGTTACTTCTGAAGGATCTAGTGTCGGGTCTATACAAAATGTTTTAGGTAATATTTTAAAAGACGGTAGAAACTTTGACAACAGTACAGGAATACTAACTAGTTGGGGTAGTGATTCATCTTCAATAAAAGATTTAACAAATCCTAAATGTATAGGATATGTTGTAGATCCTCAAAACGACAAGGTGTATTGGTTTATATCTTCTGGGTCTACTGCTACCGCATCAATAAATGAAACACATGCAACCGCATCGGTTAATGACACAACAGTAGATCAATCTTCTACTATAAACTTGGACAGTATAAGTGGTACTGTCAATATTGGAGATATAGTAACAGGTGCAGGAATTATTGGTGAAGTTAAAGTAACAGCTATTTCTGCAGTAACAAATGGATTGCAGGTAATATTTATAAATAATCTTCAAACTATTAGTAATGATGTTGCTTTAACATTTGTTAAACAAAGAACATCTATTGTTCTTGACAGTAATTCAGGTACTATTAAAGTAGGTATGGTTGTTACAGGTAAAGGGATAGCCGGTAAAGTAACGGTAACATCAGTATCAAGTCAAACTGCAATTACTTTATCTAGTGGTTCTTCTTTAGAAAATAATGCACTCTTAACTTTTAAATCTCAAATTAGTTGTATTGCAGAGTTTAATAGTACTACAAAAGAAATATCACCAATTCTGGTAGATAAAAATAACATATTAAAATATAGTGATCAATATTTAATAACAGGTGCAAATGTTATTAGTGGATTACTTTCTTGGACAGACAATCAAACTGAGCCTAAACTAATAAAAATATCTAAATTCAAAGCTGGTTCCAGCACATTCAACTACCACACTCAATTTAACAATTCAGATTTTACAGAAAAAAATATTACTGTAATAAAACAATCTCCATTAAAAGCACCGGTATTAACCATGTCTTCCACCGAAAGAACTCAAAGCAGTTTTGGTGTAGAAGGTGGAACTCCAGTGTTTATTAAAAAAGATTTTTATAGTGATGGGTCTGTTTTAACTACAGGATCTAGGTTTGATATAACATTTAGTCCTCAAGGTAATTTTATAAAAGATGACATTATAACATTAGAGCACAGTAAAGTAGATAATGTTAGCGAAACTAAACACAAAATAACTGTAAAGGTATTAGGGTTAATAAACTCTGAGATTATTACTACAGGATACCCTGACTCAAATACATATTCCGCAACTTGCATTATACAAACAATAGATTTAAGTTTACCAGATTTAGGTGCTGTTAGTTGGACTGCTACATTAAAAGAAAGAGACCCTTTATTTGAAGATACATTTGTAAGATTTGCTTATAGATGGAAATATAAAGAAGGTCAGTATTCTACGTTTTCACCTTTCTCTGAAACAGCTTTTTTACCTAGTGAGTTTTTGTACGAAAGTGATGAAAGCCACAATATGGGTATGCAAAATTCTTTAAGAACATTATCTTTAAATGGTTTTGACACTCAGCCAAATGATGTAGAACTAGTAGAGATATTAATTAAAGATTCAGTAAGTAATTCTGTATACGTAGTAGATGTTTTAAAAAATAGAGAAACAACTTACTCTGTTTTATCTGAAAGCTTTGGTGCAGTGATAGAGTCAAATCAAATATTAAGACCATTTGACAATGTACCAAACAAAGCAAAAGCTCAAGAAGTAATAGCGAACAGACTTATTTTTGCAAACTACTACCAAGGATATAATTTATTAAAGCAAAACACACCTAGTGTTGATGTGACTGTAGAACAAAATTCTTCTAACACAGAAACTACCGCTACTGTAGCTACTTCTAATTATGGTGCAAGCAACATAATTACTTTGTCGGCAAGTAATTCTTTAATAGAAGTGGGTATGTTAATAACAGGTGAAGGTATACAAACTAACACTTTTGTTAAAAATATATCTGAAACTGAATTAACAATATCATCAGAAACAGAAAAATTTAGTGATGTATCTAAAGATAGAACTAAATATTTATCTAAAAGCTGGGAAATACATATAAATGAAAATACTGTATTGACTTTTACTAAAAAGAAAATACCTCAAAAATCAATAAAGTCATTAAGAACTTATCAGTTAGGGACAACTTATTCTGATAGATATGGTAGAGAAACTCCAGTTTTTTCTTCAAAAAAATCATCTATTAAATTACCAAAATCTTTTGGTATTACAAAAAATAGAATAAACGTACAACTAAAAAACAATGCTCCTGATTGGGCAACGCATTACAAATTTTTTGTAAAAGAAACTTCTAGTGAATACTACAACTTAGCTCTTGACAAATTTTACTTTGCTGAAGACGGTAATATTTGGTTGTCATTTCCTTCTGCTGAAAGAAACAAGGTGGATGAAGAAACTTATTTAATATTAAAAAAACAACATGATAATGATAATTATGTATCTCAAAAAGCTAAGTATAGAGTTTTAGACATATCTAATGAAGCTCCGGCTTTTATATCTAAAAAATTAATTTCTGCAGGTAAAGCCAGCTGCTCTACGTTAGTTGAAAATCAACCAACAGTAGGATCTACATTTTTTCAATTTAGTGGACCTGAAGCGTCTGCAAATCCTTCATTTTCTTCTGCGTTTAGAACTGAAAGTGAAATACAAATATCAACTAACATACCAACAAAAAGCTCACCTACAGCAAAAATAAATGGTGCTACTTCTGATTCTACATCTTTAGCTATAGATAATAATGCTGGTACTATTAGAGTGGGTGATAAAGTAACTGGAACCGGTTTAGTTGGAGATGTTACAATTCAAACAATTATTAGTCAAAATAATTTATTACTATCTTCTGTTCAAACATTAAGTGATAATGTTGATTTAACCTTTGTTCCTGTCGCTGAAAAAATATCTAGAAAATATGAAATAATAAATGGTGGATTATCTAGTAGTGGTAATACTTACGATGTAACATTAAAAGATCCAATACATGAAAGTGATGAAGATGTTTTTGCTTCGGCTTTAGTTTCTGATGGTTCAGATATTAGTGTAACAATATACAATAAAATTATAGAACCAAAAGATGAATTTTTTGGTAGGTTTTTTGTTAAAATATCTAGAGACACAATATTAGATGAAAATGTAATAGAAGCATTTCCATCAGCAAAATCTAGATTTGATGTAATAAAAAGTGAAGTTATTAATTTAAATTTATCAAATGATTTTTCAAGTAAGTTTTCTGGAGAAGTAGATCCTAAACAAGATTTTGCTTGGGGAGATAAAGACTTCGGAGTAGATTCTTCAAGTTCATCAGAAACACATCCAAAAACAGGATCAGGGTTTTTTGAATTTTATTTTGGAGGTATTGATACCGGTGTTTATGGAGCTAAAGAAGATGATATAAATATAAATGTAAATCCATTTATAACAGAAATAACTAAACCGGGAGCTTTAATACAATTTAGTAACGCTTTTGGAGATAAAAGTGAAGTATATGAAATTGTAGGTAGTAGTGTAAAGTCTGAGTTTAGAATTGGTAATGCTACTAAAAGAACTTGGATAAGTGGTAAAAGAAGGTTGCACAAAGTTTTTATAAAAAATCATCAAACAGGTGAACTTTATGATGATGTTTTTTCTGAAGCAATTGCTAGTTCAATTTCTCTTGGAAGAATAAATAAAATTTCTTTAGTAAAGAAAAACATACAAATAGACGATGAAAAAATAAGTTCTAAAAATCCTGCAATATTTGAAACAGAACCAAAAAGAAAAGAAGGGTTAGATATATATCACGAAGCAAGTAATGCTTTACCTATTATAAAAGCAGGTATGACGGTTACAGGATCAAACGTTGGTTCTGGTGATACTAACATTGTTAGTTCAGTTGTAGATGGTAGTAACATAGAGTTGTTAAACAATACCAATAACACTATGTCTAGCGGAACTGTTTTAACATTCACTGATCAAGATAATATTTATAGCTTTACCTCTACAACTAATGGAAATGCTACTACAACAAAATCTGTTGTTTTAGCAGACAATCAAGTACATGGTCAAGTCAATACTTTAGATTGGTACAATTGTTTTTCTTTTGGTAATGGGGTAGAATCTAATAGAATTAGAGATGATTTTAATGCACCTTTTATTGACAAAGGTCCTATAGTGTCTACTACTTTAAACGAAGACTATAAGGAAGAGCATAAAACTAATGGTTTTATATTTTCAGGTATATTTAATTCTACATCAGGAATTAATGAGCTTAATCAATTTTTATTAGCGTTACCAATAACAAAAGATATAAATCCCGAATACGGAACTATACAAAAAATATTTGCTAGAGACTCAGATTTAATTACTTTTTGTGAAGATAAAATATTAAAAGTATTAGCTAATAAAGATGCTTTATTTAACGCTGATGGTAATGCTAATTTAACAGCAACAAACAGAGTTTTAGGTCAAGCAATGCCTTATGTTGGTGAGTATGGTATTTCTCAAAGTCCAGAATCATTTGCTTCGCATGCTTTTAGAATATACTTTGCAGATAAAGCTAGAGGTGCTATTTTAAGATTGTCTAGAGATGGACTAACAGAAATATCTGAGAAAGGTATGACTGATTTTTTTGGTGACAACCTACCTTCTTCAACTACAATATTAGGTAATTACAATGATGATAAAGGTTCATACAACATAACATTAAACAATAAAACATTAAGCTTTGATGAAAGGGTTGATGGTTGGACTAGCTTTAAATCTTTTATACCTGAAAACGGATTTTCATTAAACAATACCTATTACACATTTAAAAACGGTGAACTTTATTGTCATGATAGTGTTACTAGAAATACGTTTTATGGTACGGTAAGTCCATCATCTGTCAAATTTATATTTAACGACTTTCCTCAAAGTGTTAAAAGTTTTAAAACATTAAATTACGAAGGTAGTGATTCTAGAAAGTATACTTACGGAGGTACAACTAGTACAGCTGTAGTAAATGGTGCAATAAGTAGTAAAACAGCTTTAGTTATTGACGGTCATTCTACTGGAGGAACAGTTGTTGTAGGTGATATAGTAACAGGTACCGGAATATCAGTAACTGTAACAATTACTGCTGTTATTGATCAAAACAATGTAGTTTTATCTTCAGCACAAAGCATAAGTAACGATGTCACATTAACGTTCACACCTGTTTATGGAGCAGGTACAACCTTAGATACACTTAAAAAAGTAGAACTTTCTCCTGCTAATATAGCTGCATTACCGGAAGCAGAAACAAAAGGTTGGTTTGCTGACTCTATTGTTACAGACCAACAAACTGGTAGTGTTAGATTTTTTAAAGAAAAAGAAAATTTTAAATTTAACAAAATTCTAGGTGATGATACTACTTCATCTAATATAGATACAAAGGAACTGTCTGTACAAGGGTTGGGATTCCCGTCAAGCGTATCTGATTCTGGTACAGTAACTAGAACATTAACAATAACTCCAAATATAACTTTACTTAATTTTACAATAAGTGGTAGTGTTACAGTAGAGACTGTGAGTGGTGTAGCTATTGGTAGTGGTAAAACTGCTGTATTTACAATTACACCTAATACTGGTTACGTTATTTTCGCTAGTCAAGTTACTGGTGATGCCAGTTTAAGTAAAGTAGCGTCAGTAAGTGATTCAGATACAGGAACAGCAGGTAATGTTTCAAATACAGTTGAAGTAACTTTTGCTTTAGTTAATGAAGCTATTAGTAGTAATACTACAATACAACCTAGTATATCTGTAACTACTTTATCAAAAATTCAATATACAGTTACAGGTGTCTTTAATACAGATGAGATTAACACATCTACTTCATCTCTTTATAATTTTGGTTATAGTGGTAGTGGAGACTATTATGTAAATGCAATAGTAAATGGATTAAGTATAGATAATAGCCCTGTGTTACATAATTTAACAGGTAATAGTTTAATCTCAGCCAACATGGCTATTATAGGATCTGGTATACCTGATAATGCTTTGGTTAAAACTATAAGTGGAACTGCTTTAGCTATAAAAGATGGTACAGGAGCAGACTTAAATGCTACAATACCTGATGATACTCTTTTAAGATTTGGTAAGGAAATAATATCTAAAACATTTGTTGCAGATAGTGGTTTTGAATTTAAATCTGCACCAACACTAGATGTCTTACAAGAAGATGAAAGTACTTTTAGTGATTACACTAGCAGTAATAATTTTGTATCTACTACTTCTACAGTTTTAACAGATGTAAGTAATTCACTTACCGTACCACTTAGTACTGCTAACTCTTTAATAGCAGTAGGTATGGTTGTAAGTGGTAGTGGTATATCCTCCTATACAACAGTAGCAGGTATAAATAGTTCAACTTTAACTTTATCATCAACAGCTGTAATATCCGCAAACACTGTTTTATCTTTCTTCCCTGCATCAGTTACTTTAAAAGTTTACTATGTATTTAGTTCTAACAATCCTACAGAAGATAAAATACTATTAACATCTAAAGCAGAAAAAACATTCTTAGATGTGGCTGATGAGATTACAGGTATGGAAATGTCAACAAAACCTGTAGGTGCTAGAGGAGAAACTAGATTTATAAGAGTTTTTGGTAGAGCAGGATCTAAGTTTAAACTAAAAAGATTTACTACAGATACTGTTAATGGTGCAGTTAGTGGTGCTACTGGTATAACTTTAGATAATTCAAACGGTTCTGTTTTGTCTGGAATGAAGATTGAGGGTGGTAGCACTCAACCGGGTCTTCAAGTAAATAGTACGGCAGGATCTCCAACAGTAATTACAGCATCTGCTAACACAACAATAGCAGATAACACAGAGTTAACTTTTACTGATTTTTGGAATGGTAAAGATTTTAGTGCTTTTAAAACTTTTTCTGAGCCATTAATACAAACTATACCGTCTACGGGTGTATACTCTATACCAGTGGAATATCCCGGTATCACTGTCTTTAGAACATTTAACTATGAAGTTGAGTCTCAAGAAAACACTGATTTAGCTACTGATTTTAATGGTGCAAATCCTACATCTATTAATCAAACAACTGAAGTTACTTGGACAATATCTCCTAATGTTGCTATAACAGGGACAGACCCAACTACCACAACTGATCTTACGGTAAGAGGTACATCTTTTAGTGAACCGAAAGAGTTAACAAAGTCTGGATTAGTTAATTTTTCATTTGTGATTACGGCTGCTAGTGGTCAATATTTAACATCTTCTAGAGATTTATTAAATGATGATTTTGGTTATTCAACAACGGAAAGAGAAGTAGCAAGTGTTGGTAATGGTAGTGGAAAATCTTTTACGTTAACAGAAAGCGTAAATCTTGGATTTATGGCAGTAAAAAATGGTGGTACAAACAAAACAGGTGTGCGAATATCAGGAGGAACGCTACCAGATGCTACTTATGCTGCTACCGCAGCACAAGGAGCAGAAGGAGTTGTAAACACTATAGCAAATGATAACCTTACTAGTCCAGAATTAATTTTTATTGCAGCTAATAATATATCTGTTGGTGATATTTTAACATTTTCTGTGCCCAGCAATTGGATAATAGAATACTCTAATGTAAAAGGTGTTTTGAGTAAAGAAGTTTCAGGTACAGAAACAGCAGTAAAAAATGGTGCTATAACAGATTCTGTAACTTTAGTTGTTGATGGTCATGCTGAGACTAGAGATATTGTAGTTGGCGATGTTATTACAGGTGAAGGTGTTGTGGGATTAGTTAGTGTTATAACTGTAACTAATCAAAATAATTTAGTGATGTCTTCTACACAGACTATTGCTAATGATATTGCTTTAACTTTTACAAAATTTGAACCTAAAACTTATAGTGTAACAGGTACTTTAAATGTTTTAAGGTTTGGTACACAAAGCTTTACTTCTAGTATAGTGTTAAGTAAATTATTAAGATCTCTTGCAGAAGACGCTGTTCCTTCAGTTCCTGCAGTTTCTGCTTTAACATTATCAGGACTTTACGATACTTCAAGTTCTCATGAAGGAGGTACTGTTGTACTTAAAAAAATAATTGATATTGGAACAGCTAATGATATTGCTATATCAGGTAAAGGTTTTGTTACTTTTAGAGGAACTGGCAATACACCAAACGGAACAACAATAACTATTAGCTCAAGTGATGGTCTTAACGAGGAGTTAATTAATAATATTAAATTCCTTAATTCAAACAACGATAGAATAACAGGATTTAATACATTCCCAAGTTCAGGTAATACAAAAGCTACTTTTGATTTTTCATGCAAGACAGATACAGTTGTAGTAGCTACTGATGTATTAAGACTTACAGTAAAAGTAACATTAAGTGTAATATCTGAATAAATAAATTATAAATATGGCAACTTCATTAATTTTAACATTTACAAACCCAGTTAACAAATCTTTACAGATAGGTGATACGGTTCACTATGCTGTAGTAACTAATAATGTAACTAGTGACCCTATAGAAGTTGGTAGCATAACCGCTTTCACAAATACAACTGTAACATGTAGTATTGCAAGTAATAAAGATGTACCCACAACAAATAATTTTTTCTTTTTTAGTAAAGATAACAAAGCTAACTTATCTTCGCTAGTAGGTTATTTTGCTGAAGTAGAAATGAAAAATGAATCTACAAGTGAAGTAGAACTGTATCAGGTTGGATCTGATATTGCTGAAAGCAGTAAATTGTAAGTAAAACGTGTAATAATTTAATTAAATGAAAGAAAAAAAATCTTTAACTATAATAGGAGATTTAAATATAGAATCTTTAGAAGTACTTGAAAACAAAAAAGAATTTAGGAAAAAAACTGATGAGTTATACGAGGAAGGAAAAGAGTTGGATTTTTGGTATGATGAAAAAACTTTACAAGAAATAAATCCTGTAAAACACACTTTTATGGGTGGCTGTTATATTAGAGAATTATTCATGCCTAAAGATCAATTAGCAATAACTAAAATACATAAACAAGAAAATGCGTTTTTTATAATGAAGGGATCCTTTAGTGTTTTAACTGAAGATGGAGTTTTACTTATAAAAGCTCCTTATCATGGATTAACTAAAATTGGTACTCAAAGAATCATGTATGTTCACGAAGATACTGTTTTTATAACAGTGCATAGTACAAGCGTTAATTCAGTTGAAGAAGTTGAAAGACAAATATTTGCAGAAGATTTTAATGATCCTGTTATAACAGAAGAAGATTTAAATATATTAAGAAACAAAAAATAAAAAATTATGTCATCATTATTAGCAGCAGGAATAATAGCAGGAGGAGCAGCATTAGGAACAATTATAGGTTCTTCTATCGGCAATAGAAGAAGAAAAAATGAACAAAGAGACGCTAAAATTGAAAGAGATAAATCAGTAAAGGATTTTAATAAACTTAGATTTACGAATTCTTTTGCAGGAATGACTAAACCATCTTTAAACTTACAAGATCCTACAGCAAACTTTCAGGATTTTACATCAGGAATGCAAAATCAATTTGTTGGTGCTCAAAACTTTTCATCTCAAATTCAAAACACTGCAGAAGATTTAACTGTAGATACTACCGCTGCTAATTTTATGGCTCAACAACAACAGCAAGGATTAGCTAATACTTTAGGTGGATTAAAAGGTGCAGCCGGTGGTGGTGGTGTTGCGGCTTTAGCACAAAGTATTTCAGGTCAACAGTCTCAAAATTTACAAGCTGCAAGAGCTTCAATAGCAACTCAAGAGCAATCAAATAGACAATTATCTGCAGAACAAGCTGGAAAAATACAACAAATGACCGCACAAGAGTCTTCTGCAAATCAACAAAGAAGAATGGAGGGAGCCACTAGCATTCAAGAGTTGCAAGCTAGGTCAAGAACTGGTCAACAAGAATTTGTTGCTGGGTTAGCACAACAGAGGGGTTTGCAAGGAGCACAACTAGATCTTAGAGCCGCTCAAATGGAAGGTCAAGGAGATCAGTTTATGCAACAGCTAGAAGCTGACCGGATAGCTACTATTCTTGGAGGATCAAACATTAGACAAGCTTCAGCCAATCGAGCAGTAAATACTGCTAACACCGAAATGGCAGGTGGCTTTGGTGATTTAGGAGCAGCTGGTGCTCAAATTGCTACATCTAAAATGTAATGCCTTCTTAAATTAAATAAAAATTTATAATTTAAAAAATACAAGATGGGTGCAGATAAAGTATTGATAGACACATTTAGAGAGTTATACGATTCACAGGACGTTAATTATGCGCAAGCATTGTCAAAACCTCTTGCTACAGCTGCTGCAAATATAGCGGTTAGAATGGAAAAGCTACGTGAAGAAATAGATGAGCATGTAAGTCTTTTTCCTCCAGAAGAAGATATTACAGGTGTGCCAAAAGATTTTGTAAATAACAATTTAAGAACTGCATTAAGCAGTGAAAGAGATTTATATTCAGATTTATCTGAGGACTTTACTAGAGCTAAATCTAGTAAAGACAAAAACAAAGCTAGATCTCTTATGGATCAATCATTAAATAGAGTAAATTCTTTAAATGCAGATATTAGAGCTTATAAGTCATTTAAATCTGAAGGTCTTTTTGATGCTGATAATGACTTAATGTCAAAACAAGCTTTTTATGGTAAACAAAATGACAAAACAGAAGAAATTTTTGGTGTATTCACAGGTAAAACATCATTAACAATAGATGAAGAAACAAAAAGAGTAGGGTTTTTTTCGGAAAAAGAAAATAGATTTGTACCTGTAAATGAGTTTAGTAAATTTTTACCACCACAAAAAGCAGAAGAACAAGCAACAGTGTTCAATTCAATACTTGAAGGTGCTTCAACAGGTCAAGTTTTTAATAGTCCAGAAGCAATTGATGTAGCTGTAAATCAATTTAAAGCTTCACTTTCAAAAGGGAATAGAATAGAAAATTTAAAATCTATTGCTTATGATGACTTACAAGTTCCGGGTTATAGTTTTATAGATCTTAAAAACCCTGAATATCAAGCTGATTTAGATGCATTAGATAGTGATGATGTAAAAATTAGGGTTGCAGCTGAAGAAAAATTATCTAATACCGTAATGGGTAATGTTAAAGATTTAATAACACAAAGAACAAATATTTATTATACAAATCAAACAGCGCAAACAAAAGCAGAAGTAAGTAAAAGAGGACAACAAGCATTTGCTTCACAGCAAGGTAAGCAGCAAGCGCAAAAATTAGTAGAAGCAGATAGAACAAAAGATCCAGATTACGCTAATAAATTTTTAATAAATGATAATCCAGATTACAGAAGAAATAGACCCTCCGGAACTGAAGGAACTGCAAACATTCAAGTAACAGACATAACAAAACCTGCTGGATTTGAATTAAATGAAGCTAGATTAAATCAAATAGCAACAGACCTTAAGTTAGGTAGCGTAGGTCAAAATGAAAAAGGAGAAATTGTTTTTGGTGCTAAAGTTGAAAATTCACAAGGAGAGATTGTTATATCCACTAAGGCAGGACCTTTTAAAAATTTAAGACAAATAGCCATATTTTATCAGACAGAGCTTGATAAACTTTAACTTATTATTATGAATAAATACATACTTCCAAATGGTTCTGAATTATTTGAAAATGATTTACAGTCTCAAGCTGATCAAGAAGGTATTACCCTTCAAGAGTTAATAAATGAGTTAGAGGCTGAGATGATGGAGGGGTCATTTGAACAGTTAAAGGAAGTAGAAATACAACAAGAAGAAATAAAACCTAAAAAAACTGAAGAAGAAGGTTTTAATTTGTTCACAGAATTTACTGATTCTTTCAATGCTATCACGCAAGGAGGTAAGGTTGGATTAACAATGGCTGAAACTACAGATGAGTTTAGTCAAATAATGAGGTCTGGAGGAGAGTCTAATGAAGAAGATATACAAAATGCTTTTGAAGCTATTCAAAAAATAAACAATGCAGCCCCAATAGAGGCTATGGAAGAGTGGAATCAAGCTTATGATAGGTATATAAAAAAAGGTGATAATGCAATTCAAGCAACATACAAAGCTACAGTAGAAGCAGGTACTGATGGTTTTCTTGGAGTTATGTCTCAAAGTGTAACTAGTTTAACAAACCTAGAAACTCTTGCGGCAGGAACAACAGGAGTAGCAGGAGGTGCCGCTTTAGGTGCTGCTGCTTTTAATCCGATTACTGTTGGAGGAGGGGCATTTGCAGGTGGTTTTGCTGCAGCTAACGCTTATTCAGAATCTGTAAATAGATTTTCTCAAAATATGCAAGCTGCAATTAGAGATTCTGGTAAAGAAGTTACACCAGAAACTATAGAAGAATTTTTAAATAATAAAGATCTTTTTGAAAGTGTTAGGATGAAATCAATAGCAGCAGGTGCTACTATTGGAGTTCTTGAAGGTGCGGCTACTTTGGTTGGTGGAAAGGCTATATCTTCTATTGCTAGAGCAACTAAAGGTGTAAGTAGTGTTGCCGGAAGAATAGGTGTTAAAGCTGCTAAAGGAGGTACTGCTGCAGTTATTGAAGGACTGGGTGGATCTTTAGGTGAAGCAGGGGCGCAGGCAGTAGAAGGTAGAGGGTTTGATACAAAAGAAATAATAGTAGAAGGTATCGCTGGATTAGGTGGTGCTCCAAAAACTGCAGTGGCAGGTAGTTTTAGTGTTTTAAACACTAAAGCAGGTAAATATAAAGTAAATGGTGGTGAAACTTCTAGAAATGAAATTTTAAAAATATTAGAGTCTGATAAAATTACTGATGCTGAAAAAGCAAATATAGATATTGAAGTTAAAAATGATGATGATTTATATTCTAAAGTAAATGAGCTTTATTCTGATGTTCAAATAAAATCAGAGTTAGATGACAGAGTAACTGATAAGTCAGATAGAAACAAACTGTTTGAGTTAGAAAAAGAAGCTAAAAATCTTAAAAATAGAAAAACAGAATCAGGAAAAAATCAATTGTCTGAAATTAAATCTGAAATAAAAGAAATAACAGAAAAGTATAAAGGCGTTGATAGAAGAACTAAAGCTGTAAGAGATATTGCAATTGAAAATTCTAAAATTAAAAAAGGACTTAGAAATAGTAGAACAAGAAGAGATGTTGAGTTTGTTAAAAAGTTTGGTGCTCAAGAAAGATCTTTTGACAATGGAGATCAAATATTATCAGATATAAATGAATTAAACAAAACTTTACCAGAAGATCAAAAGATAAATCTTTCAGAAGAAGAAAAAGCAGACATAAATAAAGTTGGTGGTATTTATAATGCAGCCAATAATATAGTTTATATTAATAAATCTGTAGCTGCAAGTCAACAAAATACAGTGGGTGCTCACGAGGTACTACATGGTATTTTATTCAGACATGTAGGTAATGCTTCTAAACAAAAAACTTTAGTAGAGAATTTTAAAGGTAGGCTTTCTCAAGAACAAAGAAATACTATGGAGGATTTTATGCAACAAAGAATAGAAGACATGTCTATAGATTCTGAAGGTAACAGGTCTAGTGAATATTACACAGAATATTTAAGTAGTTTTTCTGATGCCTTAAATTTTAAAAGAGAAGGTAAAGTTATAATAAAGTTTGATGAAAATATTTTTACTAAACTAGGAGATTTACTTACACCAATACTTAGATCAGTAGGGTTTAAACAAATATCTTTTGACAGTGGTCAAGGAGTTTACAACTTTATGAAAGAGTATAATAAAAGTATTGGAAAAGGTGAGTTTACAGAAAGCTTATCTACGTTTCTTGATAAACAACCAGCATTATCTCAAAAAGAATTAAATGAAGTTCAAAATAGAACTAGCTTTTCTAAAGAAATTGAAAATAAAATAGATGATTTTGTTGGTAAAAAAGATTCTAAAGGAGACTATGTAGGAGTTACAAAAGAACAATACAATTCAACAATTAATAAAAACGATGCGGTTATAAGTAATTTTTATCCTGAAATTACATCTTTAATAAAAAAATCTATTCCAGATAAATACAAAAGATTACCTGACTTTTCAGAACAAGATTATATTCAAGATACATTAATTGCTCTTATAAGTCACATTAAAAATTTTAACCCAGAAAAAAAACTTGAAGGAAGAACTGGATTATCTGGTTGGATAAAATCACAAATATCAAATAAAGGTAAGACTGTTTTAGGTACAGGTAAAGTAACCTCAAAAACTTTTGATCAACCAATAGGTGAGGATTTTGATGTTGCAGATGAATCTGCTGAAGTAGGGTTCGATATAGATAAGCCAAAACAAGAGGCTCCAAAGAAAAAAGGAGTTTTACTAAGAGAAGCTTTAGGTATTGAAGAAGGAACAGGGTTGTACAAAAAAATACTTGATTCTGTTACGGAAGATTTTCAAAATAATTTTCTTAATTATTTTAATCAAAAAACAAATGTAATAAACCCTCAAGTTTGGGAAAAGTTAAGGAATAAGTTTAAAAAAGAATTTACTTTAGACATAAGAAGTAATATATTTAAAGGAGAAAAACCGGGCTCAAAAAAAGGTAGACAAAATCTTATTAATTTTCTTAAGTCTAAAGAAAATATAAAAATTATTTTTGAAAAATTAGATGTAAAAGAGTTGGTTGCTTTAGAAAGTAAAGTTTCTGAAGAAAATAGAATATTTACAGACAAAATAAAAAAGAATTTATCACCTAAAAAAACTCAAAAACTAAAAGATGAAGGTGTTTTAAGAGCAAAAACAGATACTCAATCACCTGATCTTTTTGCAAAAAAACAAACACCCCCCACACCATCTCAGGTATTAGGTCTTTTTACGAGTAAAGATATAAATAAAAAAACTAGATCAGACAGGTTTAATATTTCTTTAGTTGAATCTTTAAGTAGTGCATTAGCTCTTGATGCTTATCATAAAATTTTATCTGATCCAGAAATATCAAAATATGCTAGTAATGAAATTGTTTCTGAAGGAGTAATATCTCAAATTAAAACAGAGATAAGAAGAGATACTAACAGTGTTAATTTTGCTAAAGCAATTAAGCTAGAAGAATCAACTGATACTGATATTGATTTAACCCTAACTGATCAAGAAGTTAGTATATTAAGAAAGAAAGATGGTTTAAGTATTTTAAATAAAGTAAGATTAATTGCAAAAAGAATTGACAAAGAGTTAAGAAAAGAAAAAAATACAAAAACTTCAGAGCAGCTATTAAAAGAAGAAAAAAATAAAAAAGACAAAATAAATAAAGAAGAAAGAGTTATTGTTTTTAAAATTTTAGATATTTTAGAAAAAGTAAATCAAATTAGAAATGATCGGGTTGGTGG
>Ga0208814_1000523_pt1 | contig 22991 bp, 17 predicted proteins | sample MalvirAntarct_55_FD_184253 | JGI IMG/M metagenome (GOLD analysis project Ga0208814, IMG submission 184253) | Marine viral communities from the Global Malaspina Expedition - Malaspina viral metaG Antarct_55 (SPAdes) (version 2) | ecosystem: Environmental > Aquatic > Marine > Oceanic | place...
ATACCTAAATTTATTCTTTTTTGAAAACAATTTTCTTTTACTTACTACTTTGTACTTGTTTTTAGATTTTTTATCTTTTGATTTTTCACTATCTATATTAGTTTCTTCAACAACATCTGTTTTGTTGTTAACATCTGTAGGGACACTATAATCAATAACTTCTTCTTCAATTGGATCGAAAAGACCATCTGAGTCATCGTTTTCAGTAGGAAGTAAAGAAGTGTCTTCAACAGGATTATTTATGTTATCATTGTTGAAATTATCGTTTTCAGTAGTATTTTCGTTATTTTTTTCTTTATTTTTCTTTTTTTTCTTTTTTTGTTTAGGGTTTATAATACCTTTAGACAAACCACCAACAGCAGTTCTAGCCATCATTTTAGTAGCATCGTCAAAGTCAATTTCAGGAGCTCTTGTTCCTCCACCAGTTCTAGTGTATTTGTTTACACCTTTGTAGTTTTCTATTAAAGCTTGATTGATCTGCAAAGGACTAGGTGTTTTTGGTTTTTTATGACCCCAACCTTTTTTCTTTAATTTTAAATGCTCTGCGTTAGTGTCAGCCATCTCTGACTTACCATCACCATACATCATGTGTTTTTCAAATTTCTTTGCCATAGTTATATTGTTTTATTGAGGTCCTTGAAAAAATGTTTGAGCTTTTGATCCAAATGCTCCAGCTTGACCAGCACCTATACCTGCACTGGCTAAATCACCAACACCACTTGCAATTTGTTGACCTGCTCTTTGTCTAGCTTCGTCTGATTCTTTTGATCTTTGCATTGACATACCAAACAAAGTTTCTGCTTTGTCTTTTTTTAAACCTCTAGAATACACCTCACCTCGTCTTTCTAGTCCTTGAATTCTACCAGCTTCTTTTTGTTTTGATTTTTCATTTTGCGATTCTTGCATACCTATACTGGAAGAAGCACCTCTTGCTTGATTAGCTCCAGCGTTTACCATAGCTTGTATATTACCAGCATTAAAATTACCACCTTGCTGCATACTACCTAACATATTAGATTGCTGCTGTTGTGCCATGTCTTTTTCAAAGTTAGCTTGCTGAGTGTTTACCGTAAGATCTTCCATAGTGTTCTCCATGTTTGAATAAGGATTACTAGTGTCTAAGCTTTCGTAAGCATCTCTTCTTTGCTGAAGCTCTGCATTTGCACTTTTTTGCTCTTGTATTCTTTTTTTACGACCAGCTAACGCCATGCCTATTTTTGTTGCTCCAGATACAGCAGCTATTCCTACTAGTAAAAAACTCATATCTTATTTTTTTTGATTAATATATTCTTCATATTCTTTGTAATTTTTAGAAACTATTTCAGCTTCTAACTCGTCTAAATTTTGTGTGTTTGAAGGGTTTTTGTGTATATTTACAAATATACTTTCCTCAACGGCGCATATAACTCTTTTAACACCTGGCGTTGAAACAACGTAGCAAGGTGATATAAACTCTTCTTCTTTGTCCTCTGTTATAACAATAATTTTTCCTGTTAATAAAAACCAAGCATGCAAATGATTATGTATAGCACCAACAACAACAGAATCTTTTTTCATACCCATTTGTCTAATATATATTCCATCGGCAAACGAATGTTTTAATGGAAACTCTTCACACCTAACAATGTTTCCTTTGTCACTAATTATATTAACACCATCTGTATTGCTAATTAGCATATTTTCTAACTCTAATATTTTTTTTCTAGAAACTAAACCGTTTGTTGACATAATATAATTTAAGTATATATTATAGTTACACTTTTTATAGTTTATTTACTACTTTCAAAGTAATCAGAGCCAACACTAAACAACTCTGACTTAATATAAGAAGTGTTTACTAGCTTTGCCTCGCTGTAGTAACCTAAAACACCTGTTAGGTTAACCGTGTTGTCTTTAGAAAAGCTTATAAAATCAGAAGAGGTTGGTTGCTGCCCGTTTATAAGGTTTGTTTCACAAATCAAAACCCATTTATTACTTGTATACGCTATAGAAATTATTTTACCTATTTCTACAATTGTTGATTGAGCAGATGTAGCAAAACCAGCTATAGATATTGTTGGGCTAAAGTAAGCAGTATCTCCTACTTGGCATGATACGTTTAAGTCTACTATTAAAGGAAATGTTAGTGTTATTTGTGGCATGTTTTATGATATATTAGTTAGTTCACCAAGTCTAAGCTTGTATTTCACGCTTGCAGCACCAACTGTTGTTACAATAATTGTGCCTTTAACTGTTATTCTATCTTTATTAGTTTTAGCATCAACTTCATGTGCTCTAATAGCAAAACCCGTCATAGAAAACTCCCAGCCAGTAGCATCTCCAGAAGCCACAGCCATTGCTGCAAACGCTAAACCACTAGGATTTTCTGCTAAAGCACTAACAGCTGTAAACACCTCACCTTCATCACCGTCAACAGTAACTTCAAATTCATTACGGTAATTTTGATTAGTTAGTTCTGTAAAATTGTAAACTATATCAGCAGGAGGAGACTGTGTAGTGGCATTAAATGCAAGAGTTCCATTAACAACATTACCAGTGGTTGTGCTTGCTGATAATTCAAAAGCTGTGTCACTAGTTCTTGTTACAACAGTTGCGCCTGATGGTATACCAGTACCAGTTACCGCCATGCCTACTTGTATTTTACCATTGTCATCGTTGTGCGCTATGGTAGGATCGTTGTTATAATCACATGTGGCATCTATAAACTCGTTTGAAAACTCTAAAGTAAACGTTCTGTTTATGTTAGACGTCATTATTGCAATGTTGCCAATCTCTCCATTTTCTATATTTTCAGGTAGCTTTGTGCCAAGAGTACTGCTAATAGTTAAACTGTATATTTTTTTTGTTGAAGCTTGTGGAAATACTATTACGTGAGTTTTGTTACCGCTGCTACCAATTTCTGCGTTTATTTGTGTTGTTGAAGAAGTAAAAGTGTCACTAGATTCATCGTAAGTTAAAAACGTTGAGTCGTCATTCTTAATACTTATAACATAAGAAGCTCCTTCATCTCCAAAAACAGAAATAGTTCTTTCGTCACCTCCAACAGCGTTTAACGCAACAGATTTATTAAAAACAACACTTGATATTGATTTGAAAAAAGTTGTTTGTCTTTTAGAAGTTACTTTAGGAGTTGCTACAACTGCATTGCCTAGCTCTTCACTAGACGTAGATATTGTTTCATTGTTTCTAGGAAACCCAACATTTAAAGGAGCAACTCCATCTTGTGAAGTTTCTTCAAAAGCAATAACATTATAATCATAAAAAAACCCAAGACTAGCGCCTAAAGCTGGATCTAAACCAGAAGTTATAGGGTCAGGTGAAGTGTAGTAGTACTCGTAAGTTCTAGAAGTAAGTTGACCACTATTATTGAAAACCTCTGCCGTTTGTTGTATGTCAAAGTAAGGCAGCCAATCTGCCAAACCGTAAGATGTTAACCACTCTGTTTCATTAATAGAATCAATATAGAAATTATTTGTAGCGGTAAAAACCGTGGACATTATATGAGTGCTAACACCTGCGTCTACTAAGCCATTGGCTTGATTTTCTAAAAATTGAGAGTTAGATGAAGTAGTGACGGTGCCATCAGTCCAAGATGACGGGGCTGTTGATAGCGCTGAAATAGAACTGTATATAGGGCCAATAAAAGTAGTGAGAAGTATTGGGTGCTGTATGTTGTTAGCTGCTGCAGGTTTTCCATCTATGTCTATGTTTAAAGTTAAATTATAAGAAGGCATTACAAAACCATTTACAAAATACACGTAAACCAAAATATTGTTAGTTGGATCTCCTGTTGGTGATCCAGCAACAGTATTAACTAAAACAACATAATCTACTTCGGCTGGCAATGTGTTTATACCGGTAGTTCCAGATGGAAGAAGTGAACTACTAACGCTGTGATAAAAATAACTCACGTATTGAGTTGCACCACTACCAACTGTTGTTGTGCTTGTTGGTGTGAAATTACTTATAGTAAAGTTTTCACTAGCAACAGCGAAACCAGCGTTTGGTGCTATAGTTAAAGTTACGTTGCTTGGCAGTAAACCATTCACAATTGAATCACCGTTTTGTTCGGTAGTTACGCTTGAGCTTATTGTATAGTTTGTTGATGAACTGTGTCCCATAGTTATTTATTAATGATCAGTTGGATCGTCTTGTACTGTTAGAGTAAAGTTGCTAGTGTTTGTTGTTGGTATTAATACTGTGCAAACATCCCAAATAATGTCATCGTTAACACTCATTGCAGAACTAGGCATAGTAAACGATATAGTAAACGTTGCACTAATTAAATTTTGATTAGCGTCATAAACAAGATTTGTTTGCTGCACATTGTAGTTTGTTAAACTAGAATTAGCATTGTTTATAGTTATAGCAAACGATGGTGTAGAGCTAAACATGTAACCAGCGTTAGCAGCAATTACTTTAGTATAAACAGGGTTTATATAAGTTCCAGATATAGTTTCGCCTGAAACATTATTTGTAGTTTGGCTGTTAACAGTGTTAAACGAATTATTTGATATAGTAGTACTTGATGTTGGTGCAGGTATATTTGCCAAAGTATTAGACCAAGTAAAGTCATAGTTTAATTCACTGTCCCAATCTGGACTTGGTTTACAAGGTGATATAATGTCTTGCCACATAAATCTAATTGTAGTTGGTTGTTCAATAAGTATACAGCTACCGTTATCAATAGTTGCTAGTGAGTTGTAATTAAGAGCTGAAGAATTAGTACATCCGTAAACAGGTGATGGACCGTTGTGAGAAATTGACTCAGCCATACCAATACCTTGGTAAGAAAACTCTTTACTATCAAGATTACTAAGCGTTGTAGCTTCTCCGTATATATAATTAAACCATTTACCTTCTTTGTCCATAAACTCTTTAACTCTTCCTGTCTGCAGATCAGTTGTTAAAGAATCTACGTACCATCCTTTTTTAGCGTCTAAGTTGTAAAATTCTCCATCATTATAACTAACACCTCCAACTGTTACTGTTTGAAATAAGTCAATTTTTGATTGCGTTCCTTCATAGTTTAAAGTGTTAAATCTTTTAACAGAACCTGGTTGTTCGTTTAAAACCACAGTTACACTTGAAAATGCACTGTTAAGATCTGTTGCGGAGATTCCATAAAAGTTATTTATTTCTTGGTTATTATGGTGAAGATATATATTGCCTTTTTTAAAAGTATAATACTCGTTGTCTAAACTTAAACCGCTTTCTGGAATAAAAGATTTAAAAGAAGTCCATCCGTTTGATGTTTCACTAAAACTAACTGTTGAATTTATTTTAGGCGTGTAAGTTACCTCTGCACTTGTAAAGCCGTCTGTAGTAGTTCCTCTATCATGTAACGTTAAATTATATAGGTTTTTTCTTTTATCATAACTACCTATTAAGTCGGTTGCTAAGTGTAAATTGTCTCTAAAGTAATCTTTCATACCTTGAGAAGACACAACCGTTAAACCATCTTTTGATAATCTTAAAACCGCGCCTCTAGCTTGGTCAGCAAAATAAACTCTAAAGTTTTCTTGAGCAAAAGATTCTGGGTGATTTGATATACCATACTCACCACTATAAGGTTCTGCAGTTCCTAAAACTCTATTTGTTGAAACCAAGTTTACATTACCATCGGCATTGTATAAAGCGTCTTTTTTTGAATATATTTTTAAAACTTTATCTTCACAAAAAGCTATAATGTTATTGTTTCTAGTAAATAGCTTTTGTATAGCTCCATATTGATTGTTTAAATCTTTAGTTATACCATTTGAACTTATAAATTGATTTAAATTGTTAACGCTATTTTTACCGTTATAAATACCTGAAAATATTAATCCAGAAGATCTTTTTTCTTCTTTGTATTGTCCAGATAAAACTGTAGATGCTTTAACACCTTTACCTAAAGTTGTTTGGTTAAAATCATCTCTTATTCTATCGGATTCTATTCCTTGAGGAAAAGCAAAACAGTTGCTGTACTCAAGAGTCATTTTTTGATTACTAACATCTTCGTAAAAAGAAATGCTAGTAGCAACGTAAGATCCACTTGAATTAATTGTTGAGGCTGTTATTTCTTTTAACATTGCTCTAACTTTACCACCATCAGCTCTTGTAAATGTAATTATTTCATTTTGAACAAGACCAGTTATTGTTCCTGTTAAAGTAACAATATTGTCACTCCAACTTAAAATGGCACAAGAAGCTGAAACAACAGCTACAGAAGACGAGCTATCTATAGATACTGCTGAACCTATTGAAGCAAACATTTCATTTGTGTTTGAATTTAATCTTGTAGGAAAAGTTACGCTAGCCTCGTAGTAAACATCCAAACCAACATCTTCTCTTGGTTCTGTTTCAAAAACAGCTGGATTTGTAGTTGAAAACTCTCCAGACTCGTCAGAATGATTTCTAATTAATTCTATTAAAGAATTTTGCTTACCGTCATGTTTTATATCTAAAGGGTAAAATCCACTAGAAGTTCTTTGTATTGGCGGGTCAACTTTTAAACTCCATTTGTCTCTAAAAGATCTTCCGTTCCATCTTTTAGATGTAAAAATACTAGAAGTTGGAGATAAAGTTGTAAAATTTCTAATACCAGACTCATGTTTATAATCTAAAATCGTATATGCTGTTTCATCAGGATCACTTGCAAACCTAAATACGGTACCTATTGCAAAAAATTCTTTAGAAAAACTATAATCTTCAGGCTGAATATCTCTTCCATGTGTGCTCCATAAAGTTGGAACTCCATCTATACTTTTAGGCCTGTATACTTCGTCATTAAAACCAACCCAAGATATATCTATTCTTGTTCCAGGCACTTCGTTGTTGTGGTAATATATACCTTTTGAAGCGGTTGCAATTATTCCTGAAGATCCGTAACCACTCATATGCTGGCCGTGTTTTTCAACCAAAGTCTTTCCTCCAAGCGCCACAGAGTAATCTCCCCACTGTTTGTTTGCGTGAGTACCATTTCCAAGATTTGATATATCGTAATTAGTAGTGTCGTCGTCTATAAAAAAGCCACTGCCGTTACCGTTTCTGTTTTCCATTATAAAACCATTCCAGTAATCATAACCTTCATTGTTGTTTTTATAAATTTCATCAAAGTCTTTATTAGCAAAGCCTATCCAATCGTATTGGTAGTTAGCGTGTCCACTGGCTTGGTTAGCGTATCCAGGGTGTTGATCAACAGCTTTTATATATCTTACGTTTCTTGCTGAATAAGTAACTTTTTTTTCATCAGCAGTTTTACCAATAATTTTTTCTCTAACAATTGTATCATGCTCTATTTTAACAAAAAATCTTCCGTCAAAAAATGGTTTGTTTTCTACAGGGTACACTATAAGCTCTATACGTAAACCAGAAATTCTATTAGCGTAAGTACCGTCAGTGGTTGTAAATTCAACGTCATCACCAAAAGGCTTGTCTAGTTCAAAATGATAATTACCACCTTGCCCAGTGTTGGTGATAGAGTTTACTTGATACTCAACACTTGATTTGCTTGTGCTATGTATTTTTAAATACAAATCATCTTTAAGGTGAGGTGATTTTGCGTTTACAGTACCACTAGCGTCTATATCTACTAAGTTACTGTCGTTAAGAGCTCCGTAAGGTATTTCTAAATAGTTAAAGCCTGGAAAAGGAAATCCATCACCACCGTTTCCTATATGTGTTTTATCCGAGTTGTCTTGCATAAAACCTAAAGACCTTCTATTTCTTTTAATAAAATCTGGAGCTTCGTTGTCTATAGCAAGTATTTTAAATCTAGCTAACTCATCTTGAACTGCCGCAGAACTATCGTGTTGTTTTTTTAATATTAAAAAAGTTTGTTCGTCAACTTTGTTTCTTTCAGAGGAAGGAAAAGAAATCCAAATATTTCCATCTTCAGCGTTGAACCATCTGTCCATTGCTAGGTTGTAGTATTCGTTTGAAGGTTCTTTAACATAAAACTTAAAGCTTTCAGCCCAAGTTGGTGGTGTATTTAAAGCTCTTGCTTCTATTTGTGTGTTGTTATTACAAAAAACTTTATCAACTTTAACAAAACCTTTATCTGCACCAACTAAAACAGGAGTTTCTCTACCGTATTTGTCTAAATAAACAATACCAACTTGATAATTACGTATAGATTTAACTGATTTTCTACCAGAATCAATATACCTATCAAAAGAACCAACGTTTAGCGATGTTTGAATTTCAACAGCTGTGTCGTAATTGTAATTCTCAGTATAGTTACCATAAAGCAATCTGTTAGCTGCTATTTCTTGAGATTTAGCTTTTTTAGGCACCGCATCAAACGGTCTTAAAAATTGATCAGAAGGAAGAACCGCATGTATCATTTCACTGTCAATACTTATCTCACCTCTATCATATTGATTGTTGTAAACGTCGGGCCAAACAGGATGCGGGTCTGTGTTTTTAATTGTTTTTACAGTGTATATATTAGTTGAATTTGACTCTTTATATAAAATATCTATTTCAACTACATCAGCAAGCCTAGCTCCAACGTTGTCACCTTCTATACCTGGCTCTGGTGCATATTTTTTTAATTTTAATTCTTTCAAGTCGTTGGACATACCAAGGTTATAGCCTTTTTTAGGTTCGTAATCAAAAGCTCCTGGTAAAAAAGCAACTTCAGACCAAGGTGAAAAAGCCGAATACTCTCCGTCTGTATACTTGTATCTATAACCAAACTTAGGGAACTTAAACTCAAATATAGATTTTTCTTGCTGTAGCAGACAAAAGAAATTTTCTCCACTTGCACTGTAAAGTAGTTCTGTACTTATTGATAATATTTCTATTTCAAATAAACCTAAAAATAAGTTGTTACGATTATGTCCTTGTGGTACTTGGGTTATTCTAGCTCTAACCTCGTGATCTGTAAACTCTGTTGGCACAGCAGAAGTTTCATTTGTAAATATTAAAACATCACCAATTCTATAGTCTGGTGCTTGATTAAATGTAAGCAGCAAGGTTGTTCCTGCTGCAAAAGATGGGCCTGTTGAAGAAGGGAAAAATTGTATTGTGGTTTGAGCGTCGATTCTATTAGATACTCCGGTAATAGAATTTGTTCTTATAAAAGAAGTTCTTGACATGTCTAGCTCTAGCGGAGTTTGAGGCGCTGTTTTAAGAACTGTTAAGTGTTTTTCCTCTGTAAATATAGGATAATTTTGTAATCTGTTTGTTGCAACAGCGTAACCTGAAGCGGTAGTGGCATTATGTATAACTAATCTAGTGTGGTAGTTAAAGTTATTTCCACCAAAAACAAGGTTTGGACTAGAATTTATAGTTACAGAACCTCCAGTACCTCTAAAAGATCTATTTATATTTATTTTTTTAGGCTCTGAGTTACCATCAGTCCAAAATAGCATATCGTCAACAATGTTTATACCCGTTACAAGATAGTCTCTATTAAAGTTTAACGTTCTGTCAATTAAAAATGTAATAGTTTCTGAAACTAAAGTTTGCAAAGCTTTGTTTAATGTTATCTTCCACCCAGTAGTTGCAGAGTCGTAAGCAATGTTTACAACGTAATAATTATCAGAAGCAGTTACGTTGACACTATTAAAAGTTCCTACTATTTGCATGCCTTTTCTAATACCAGTTTGATTGTCAGTGCTGCTTCCACTCCCTAAAGGTATATATAAATACTTAACAGCACTACCACTTGCTGTTCCAATTTTATTAATAACTTTATATATATCAACAAACACGTATTTAACAGCATCTAATTTTGCGTCGTATTCAACAATCATGTCTCTAGTCACACCAGTCTTTGCGGTGTGCTTAGGATCGTTGTAAAGCATCCAATATATTTTATTTGTAGTTGTGTTTGCTATAGAACCTACTGTGAAAGATTTTGATAGGCTAGTGGCTGATTTTGAAGTATTTCCTAAAGTAGTTTGCACAGCACCAATATTAGAATCTTCTGAAGCTGAAACTTCAATGTTCATAGCATCTCTGTACTCACCGTTAGGAACTAATCTTTCATCCAGGTCTTTGTTCATTTTACCTGCACGAAAATCGTGTTTTAACTCAGCCATATTTTAGTGTTTGATTTGTTTAGATTTACCTCTCATTACCTGAGCGATTTCTTCTAATTTTATATTTGATAGTCTTAATTTAGCTTGTCTTGTTGCTGCGAACTTTTCTTTTTTAAACCTTCTAACAACGTGCTCTTGAATTGTAGGTGAAGTTGACACTATAGAGTAAGCTATAAATTTATACATAGCTTCTTCAGCAAACTTATGCACAACTTGATCTCCATCTGTACCTAAATTATCACTAACATATTTCAAAGTAACTGTTTTTCCATTAATATTAGAGCTAAAATGTATGTAACCGTCAACATTGTCTATAAAAAAACTACCATTCATCTGTGCTTGTTGTGGAGACAAACCAAATCTACCACTATGAATATTATCAATAGCATCTGTATCAGAGTCAAGATTTGAAAGCTCGCTAGGAGAGTTTGATTTAAACGCAGCCCAAGTGTCTGACTCGGCTTGATACTGAAGTTCATTGTTGCTTAGAGTATAAGAACCATCGGCTGCTTGTACTATAGCTTTAGGATTGCTAGTGTGCTGCGCTGGATACAAAACTCGCTCTACACCTCTTCCATCAACCCAAGTTAATTTAACATAGTTAACGTAATCTTGAGGTAGCATCATTTTTAAAGATGGTGGTACTTCTATTTCTTGGGATTTTTTAGATCTCAAAGTATCATAGCTTAACTCAGCTAAAGCTCTTTGAGCATAAAAAGCAACGTCTGTTCTTTTTACTTTACCTATTAATTTATTTTCTCCAACGTAAGCAATTAAAAAATTATTAATTATGTCGTTAAGAGAAGTGTATTGGTAACCTCCAAGATTTCCACTTGATTGATAAGCTGATTGAGTTTGATTGTCTAGTAATCCCATTTATTATTGTTTTTCTTGTTGTTGGTTTTTAGCCTCCATGTTAGACGCTACTTGTACTAAACCTACTTTGTTTATAGTTATACCTGCTAGCTCTAATATGTTTATCACCAAACTTTCTTCTTCTGAATCATGAAGCTCAAAATCAACAGAAAGATTAGAATTGTGTAATGCTTTTTCATTAACCACAACATAAGCCCACTCTACTTTTGCTGGTTTTTTAATATAGTTGACACTAACGTTATCCATACGGTTACTTGCAGACATAGTTGTTGGATATATTTCTATTGTCAATGTTGGGCTATTTGCGGCTCTTACATACACTGGTCTTGTTAATGTTGGTGCTGTTAAATTAGAGTTTAATAATAAATTTATTTCGTTAGTGTTAACTTTTTCAACAACAACAGCAGTGTCATAGCTGTTACCAAACTGTAATTGACCTAATCTATAAAGATCAAGTGGTAGTTGTGCTGAATTACTATTTACAGTAGCTAATTCTTGACCCCATTTTTCAAACAAACTTATTTTTTCTTCTAATATGCTTATCATGTCAGAATAAACAGTACTGTTTCCTTTTTGTGTGGCTTGAAACTGATGTATATCGTAAAAGTATTGCTCAAATATATTCATCTGAGCCTGATTGGCGTGAAGATTAAACTCTTGTGGAGTTATATAACCTCTTTGCTCTTTGTTAGCTAAAGCTAAAACTCTTTGATATACTGTATCTATGTTTACCGCCATATTTCTTTTTGTTTTGTAGTTTGCAATCGCCCCGAAGAGCGACTGCTTCTACAAGGTTTTTACTTTAATTGTTTTTCTATGTTTGCATATATATCCATACCTTCATCAGTTTTAAACCAAGCTGCTAAAGCTGAATATGGATGTTCATCAAACGGTACATTCATTAGTTTTCTATCGTTAGATCCCCAAATAAACGTTCTTTGGTCTGCTGATAGTTTTAATATTCCCATTTCTGTTGCTTTAATACCAAAGTTTCTAAGAACAACATTTTCATCGCCAACTAACTCTAAGAATAATCCAGGATTTCTTTTAGCATATAATAGTAAATCTCTCTTAAGTTCTTTAGAACTCATCTCTGATACTTTAGAACCAACCTCAACACGCATTATTGCTTCTGCCATATCAATGTCCATGTTCATAGCTTCGTTTAAAGCTTCTATTTCTGTTTCTAAAAACGCTACTTGATCAACAGCAATATCTTGAGGCTTGTGTTCATAATAAACCTGCCCTTTATGTGGATGGTATAAAGAAAGCAGTTGTTGTAAAACTGTTTTTTCTCTTTCTACAAATAAAACACCATCTCTAAATATAACGTGATCTGGTCTTTTGTCTCCTTTCATTTCGTCTACAAAATTTGTTCTTTGATTAGTTGTACATTTTAACTCTCTTTCAAAGCCTTTTTCTTCATCAAAATAATAAATGTTTGATGTTTTTAAAACATAAGACAAAGGTTTTATTTCTCCTGATAGCTTATACAGTCTGTCTTTTATTTCCCAAGTTGGTTTTTTAGGTTCAACTTTTACTTTTGGTTTTGGTGTTTCCATTACCGGTGCTACGTTTTCTATATGCTCATCTCCAGGATCTCCCTGGTATGAAGCTTTTGTTTTTGCTTTTTTAGCCATAATATAATATAATATAAATTAATAAAAATAAAAGGACCGAGGCCGAAGCCCCGGTTCTTTAATATAAATAATGCTTATTTCATCATCATGAAATTGTTAGCACCTTGTACAATAAGACATCTTTCTGATAAGAAGTGTATTCCCATCTTGTCAATATCAGTAGTAGCAGCTCCAACAGATCCAGTAGTCCAAGTTTTCATTTTTCTACTTTCTAAATTAGAAGCTCTATATCTAACATGTAAGAATGGTCTTTTTAGGTTTTTACCTAATTGTTGATCGTAAACAGAAGATACACCAGCTGGGATAATAACACCTCTAACAGCTCCAACAGTGTCTTTATCATTGATAGATCCTCTAGTTCCTTTGTCGTTTAGATATTTCCAGTCAGACTTGTAAAAATCGTAAGAACCTCTTCTAAAACCAGAGAAACCTAAATTTAAAGCCATGTCTTCTGAATTGTCAAATACACCAAAAGAACTACCACCAGCGTAACCACCGTTAATAGCAGCCAACATATCGTCAAAAGCAAGTGATGTTTTTCTGTTTAAGAATAACATATTTTCTTCAATAGAACCTTGCTTGTCAAATTCAGCTAGTATTAAATCAAACTCAGCTAAATCAGTAGTAGTATCAGTTCCATCAACTCCAGTAGTAATATTACCTCTATTTTCAATAGCAGCAAACATACCTTCAGTACCTACCGCTTGATCGGCTACAGCACCCATGTGAGAACTACTGTCTATAACGTTATCGTTAGAACCTTTAACTGATTCAATCATTGACATTTCTAAGTAGTCGTTAAAACGAGCTCTAGTATCACCTTCAGCTTTTAAGTACCATAAGTAACCATTTTGTCCTTGCTCGCCTGAAACTTCAACCCAACCGATTTTAGATGTATCAGAACCTGACACTTCGTAGTAATCTTTAATTATAATTGGCTTGTTGCTGTAAGATTTGAAAGAAGGCTCATTAGCTGTAGTTTGACCAGCAGTTCCTTTTGCATATTCAGAACCATAAACCATAATAACGGCAGTATCTCCATCAGCCATACCAATCCTAGTATCAGCTAAGTCATTAGAGTTATAAGGAGCAACAGTTAATGTGTTAATTGCAGTAGCAGCCAAGTCCACAGTAACCATACCTTTAACAGTTTTAGTTGCTGTTGATAAAATAACCGTATCACCAACTCTAATACCGTGAGACCCATTAGCGTAAACAGCGTTAGTGTCAATATGATCGTTAATTGTTATTAAATTACTTGCAGCAGTTGTAACTGTACATGTGTAAGTCAAGTGTAATCTACCTTGTTCAGACCATACAACTTGATCAGCTGCCATGCTCTCTTCAGCTCCTACTTGTGAAAGAAATCCTGAAATTGTTCTGTTACCGAAAACTTCAGCTTCTTTTTCCATAAGATCTGGTAAATATTGTTGAGCCCACGTTGTATCCGTAGTACCCGTAAAATCTAGATAGTTTGTATTTAACGTCGCTTTTATTGAAGCTGGTGTTAAATTTAAACTACCTCCTGGTGTTAATGCCATTTGTTTTTATTTTTAAATTTATTATTTATTTTTGTTTTTGAACTTAAACTTAAAGTTAGGCGCTCCATCGTCTAGTGCTCTTACCTTTAAACCATCCGTTTCACTTGTATTGAATGATTGTCTAGGTGCCATGCTTACGTTTTTAGATCTAGCAACACTGCTTTTTAAAGCATCTGCTTTACCTTGCTCGTAAAAATGACTTGCAAGAGCGTCTGGATTCATAGCTGCGTATAAGGATTTATGATAACCTTTAGCATCACTCATTAAACCATTCTCTTTATTAGTGAATTTAGAAACAAAATTGTTAATATCACTTTGAGAAGTTTTAACTTGTTCAACATTTTTTACATTAAATCTAAACGTTTTATCTGAAACCTTGAAGTCAAAACCTTTGAATTCATTTCCAAATACGTCATTTGTTTTTTGTAAAAATACAGATTTACCTTTTTCGGCAACTTTGTTGTTTGCTTCCGACTCTTCGTTGTAGTTGTTAAAGAAACTTATAGCATCTTGTTGATCTGGCGTTAGCCTTGATCCAGCTTTTATTTCTTCATAGTATTTGGACTTTTGCCCGTCCAGGTGGCGAGTAGCATTGGCAACTTGCTCTTTTAATGCTAATTTTTTTCTTTTTATTTCTCTTTCGTTGTCACTTTCTTCATCATAAGAAAATTGATCTTCCATTAAGAAACTAATTTCTTCACTATCTAAATGAGGTTTTGTTTGTTGGTAAAACTCTCTTAACAATGTATCATTGTCTAATTTAGAATAGTCTTGATTAATATTTACATAATCTTCTAAAGTACCACCAGTTTCTTGCATAAAATCTACAGCTTTTTGTAAATTTTCAGGCAAAGGTGTTCCAGTCTCTTGCTTTTCTATGGTAGCGTCTATTAAGTTTTCAGTTAAAGTTTCTGCTTCGTCTTTAACTTCTTCATTAGTTACATCTACTAATACTGGACCTTCTTCTTGTGTTTGTTCTTGCGGTTGTACTTCTTCTTGTTTTTCTGTGGGCTCGGCATTATCAGGCTCTGCAACCACTCCCTTGTCGTCAAGGTTATCTTCTTTAATTTCATCGGTTGTTGGTGTTTGTGGTTTGTTTAAATCTACTTTGTAATCTTCTTCTGGAGTAAATTTTTTAATTTTCTTTTTTATTTTTATCTTGTCAACTTTATCGTCAACAATAGGTTGTTGCTTTGTAGTTTCTTCAACTACTTCGTTTTTTTCTTCCATAATATAATATAATAATAGTTAATAATTTTTAAATACCTAAACCGCCTAAGTTATCATTACTTGCTTGCTCAAAGTTTTTAGGTGGTTTTTGGTTATTTCTTTGATCAATCATCTCACTTTGTTGAGTTGCTTGAATTTTTGTTCTTTGGTCTTTACGATCTTCTTTGCTAGAGTCTTTTGAATTTGTAACTTCAGTCTCCATTCTCTTCAATTGCATGTTAAGTTTAAACTCATGGTCCATCAAGTCTTTCTTTATAGCCGCTTCTTGCTCTAAAGCTTTAGATGCTAAACCTGCTTTAGCTTCTTCAAGCTGCATTTGACTCATTGTAACAGCTTCGTTTTTCTTAACCTCCATCATTGCAGCTGCATTTTGAGCATTGATATTTGCTTCTGATTGTGCTTGTATGTTTTCTTGCTGTATTTTTTGGTCTTCTAGTTTTTTCTTTTTACGTCTTATTTTTAATAATTGATTAGCTAACTTAACGTTTTTAATTTCTCTAAGATCTATTGCGTCCTCTAAATCTATAGCTTGTTGAGCAACTGCAGCTTGTATGTTGTTTTCTAGCATTGCTTTTTGTTCATCATCAGGACTTAGTTCTATAAATATACCAAAATCATATAAGTAAAGTTCTGACATTTCTTTTAACGTTGCTACATTGTGAGCGCCAACTTGTTGTATAAAAGCGTTTTTTGTTGGTGAGTATTCTAGAATGTCTGATATTCTTAATGACAAACAGTTACAAACTTCTTTTGTTAAAAACAATCCTGACTGTAATATGTGCCTTGTTGCTGTGTTTGAATTAGCAGCTGCAAGTTTTTGTACTCCAACTAAAGCGTTTTTATCAGGTGTACTACCGTCTCTAGCTTCATTTAAACCAGTTACATCTCTTATCATTTGTAGATAATAGTTGTAAGTTTGTATTAAACTTTGCATTTTACCACTACCAGATCCTGATTGTATTTCTTGTATAGGTATTTTACCTGGATTCATATCACCTTCAGAAGTAAAACTTCTACCAATAACAGATCCTGTTTGAAAGAACATGTTCAGTGCTTCTTGAGGATTGTAGTTTGTTCCATTACCTAAATCTATTTCAGCCAAACCATCAGCATCTAAATAAATACCATCTGGTACCATGCGTGACAGTACTTGTTGTAGTTTTAAGTGAGTCAACTGTATCATATCAGCAAAACCAGTTATTCTACCAACTAATGACTCTATGTTTCCATTGTAAATTCTTGGAGCAGTAATAGCGTAATTCATTTTTACTTTTGTAAAATCACTTTTAGGACGCATCATGTTTTTAGACATTTCCCATTGAAGTAATTTTTCACTACCTAATATCATAGCTCCTTCATACAAACACTCTACTGATCTTTCTAGTTTTTCGTAATCTCCATCTAAGTTTTGAGGAGGATTAAATGTATCGTTTTTTTCTATAGCTTTTTCACCACCAGCACCAGTTTGTTTTACTTTATAAACCTCGTTCATATAGGTTTTATAATTAAAATATAAAACTTGAACTTTATTATTATCTTCTTCGTTTAAATTATGGTTAGTGTTGTGATAGTTAGTTTTGTGATGGTTTTTGTTTTTAACTATATCTTTTAAATCTTCTTGGGAAAGTTTAGGGAATTGTTTTACTAATTCATTTATAGGTATCATTTTTACTTCACCTACATAATATATGTCATCAAAATAAGGTGACTCAGTATAAGAATATACTAAATCTGCTGGATCAACATAGTCAATAGTTACTCCTTCAGATGTATTAAAGTTTGTTTTAACAGCACCAATACCTAGTACAGCCAAATCGTAATAAAATCTTTTCTTTGTTAATTCGTAATCATTACCTTCTAGCAAAACATTTAAAGCTTGTTCTTCTGCTATTTCAACAGCCTGCTTATATGTTAAAGACATATGTAAATCTAACTCTTCTTTTGAATCTGGCAATTCTTCTTTGTCATTATTAAGTAAAGACATACCAAACGCTTGTTCAGCAAATTCACTAATTTTTTTAGTTCTCATGTCATTCAATAAAGAATCCATGTATTCAGTTCTTTTACTAACTCCAAAAGGATCTTGAGAATAAGCTCTTACATCATAAGTTCTGTCTGCAATACCATTCACAACAATATCAACAAACTTAGGTATTATTGGTACTGGTTTCCAGTCTAAATTAAGATAAGATAAATCACCATTTATAGATAGTTCATCTTTGTATTTCTGTATAGGTTGTTCTCCTCTAGCGTACAATCTTAATTTGTGAAAATTAGTTTGATTTGTTCTTGCTCTGTTAGAACCTCTATCTGAATAAAACCATTCATTCTCAATAGCTTTAGCAACTTTTAAGCCATAATCATAGCTCATTTTCTCCAAATCACTAACGACTTGGCTTGGGAAATAATTGTTCATAAACGACTCAGCCATATTTATTCTTTGATTAATTTAGATGCATTGCCGTTATTTGAATACTTAGCAATACTTATATTTAGTTTTGGTTTTTCTACAGTTGCGTTTGGCGCGTATAAATGCCTGTTGTTAGCCATGATAGCTAGACCAGAGCTAATAGACGCATCGTGCTTTGTTCTTTTATTTATATCAAATCTTGACCAATCATTTAACAACTCATTAAAGTAACAGTCTCCAAATGATCCGTCTTGCCTTATGCCAACGTGGCTTTGAATATACATCTCAATAGCGGCAGCATGAGCTTGTTTTATATCCTCACTTGAGTTAGGTATTCCACCAACTTCTTTTTCAGCCACAGATAGTTTGTTCCATATTTTATCAGGTCTGTTCATGCTAAAACCTCTATAACCTCGTCTTCTAAAGTAGTACAACAAACGAGGTTTGTTATTCTCTGCTAGTATTGGCATTCCATAAAACACACAAGCCATTAACACATCTTCAAAAAATATTTCAGCGGTTTGTGGTCTTGCAAGATATTCTAAGAAAAAACTATTAGCCGGGGCGTCTTCCATAGAAAATTTAGTTAATCCATGTAGTGCACCTTTAGATCCTTTACCATCTACTGTTCCTGATATATCATAGCTATCACAACCAAAAGCCCCCATGTGTTCGTTGCCCGGATGTTTGATTCCGTTTTTTATTACAACTTTGTTTTGAATATGTGTTGGTGGCACCCAGCTTACTTTAAATCTACCTTTTTTATCTGGATAAAATATAACAGTAGAATCTTTTATACCGTTAACCCACTGAAAATTACCTTGAGTTATTCCTAAAGTTCTAGTCATTTCTTCGTTGTAATCTATTTGCTCGTATATTTTGACTAGGTTAAATATACTTCCAGCAGCTTCATCTCTAAATGCATGCTCTGTTGTTCTTGGAAACTGTCGGTAAAATTCATTTAAAGCATCTTGATCTCCTTTTAAACCATCGGCTTCATTCTGCCAGTTCTCTACAACTCCTATGTCTATTAACTCTCCGTGTGGATCGAAGACATCATGGTCCGGATTATCAAAGACTGGAATTCCGTGTTCATCAATGAATCCTTCATAATTCCATTCCATTGGAATAAAAAGAGAGTATAAACCAGACGCTGTTTGTCCATTACGATTTCTTTTCGTGACGTCTGAAGCATTGTATAATTTTTTAAAGTTCTCACCTCCTTTGTCTAAAGAGTTTGACGTTGATCCCATCATACACTTACCTATAATTCTACTACCTAGTCTAAGGCATGTCTTTGTAACTCTCCAGTTGTTTAAGATATTGTCTGGTCTTTCCCACTTACCACTTTCATCATGAACTAGTAGTTTTAGTTTTTCACCATCATAACTATTATCACCTGTATTCTTCCAATCTATAGTTGTATCAAGACCTTCTATTTCTTCAAGCTTCTCGTTTGTTGTGATTTTCTTTCTAGTAAACTTAGACGCAGGTACTCTATAGGCAAGTTCGGATTTAGGCCGATCCATACCATCTTGAATAGGACTAAAGAAAAACGGGTAGTTAATTGATATAGGTACAATCTTGTCGGTAAACATTTTCTTAGCATCTGATCCTGTTTTAGATAACACACCAAATCTTGCATCTGTAGATATTGTAGCTTGATTAACTGTTTCTGCTGATGACATAAAAGAAAATCCAGATCTTCTGTTTTTAAGATAACACATACCGTAGCATCTCTTATCTGCTTTGCACGCTTCCCAGAATATATAGAACAATCTATTAGCTTCTCTAAAGTCTGGTGCACCTACATCAATCTTACTCCATTGCAAGTACATGTAATGAGTGCCAGTAATATAGGTATCCGTCCCATTATTATTGAACCAAAAACCTTCATCTCTTCGTTTAAATTCCTCGTCAATATAGTCGTGCCATTGTTCTTTGTTTTCTTCTGGATAAGCTTTCCAGTCAAATATACTTTTAAGTCTTGATAATGCTTTAGGATATTCAAACTGCTTCCATTTTTTTTCTTTACTAGCATATACGTTGGTAGTTTTAGGTAAAGCTATTTTAAAATTTTGTATTTCGTATATATCACCTATTTGACCGGTTCTGCTAATAACAACAATATCATGTTCTTTATTATAGCCATACACCCATTTCTTACCTTTGTTAAGTCTACTTATAGTAGTTTTCTTAATAGGTTCAACAATCTTATATAAGCTTTGCTCGTACATTATTTAGACCTTCCTTCTGCAAAACCTTTAAATGCTTTCTTCTCTACTTCTTTAGGTTTGTTGTTCAACAAGTCTTCTTCTTCTTGTATTCTGTTTAATATTTCAAATGCATCAAATATAGCTAGTTTTTTAGTTGCTGCAGCATTTTTTAATTTGTCTGCAGATAAATCATCATCTGAATCAACAATAGCTTCTTTGGCAACTTTAATAAGTTCTTCTACAGCTTTATGCCCAGCTTGGATTATACTCTTCTTCGTTTCCTTGATATTCATATTTGATTGTAATTAAATTAGATAAAACTCTATATAATTTTTGACCATCAATAATAAATTCGTATTCAGAACCTGGTCTAAAACCTATTAAATCACCTTTGTTAACAGTGCCATCGGTGTATTCAACTATAGCGGTTAAAGGTTTTTCTTTATCCATACTATAATTATTTTCAGAAACTATTGGTTTTACAAAGCAATAACCTTTTTGCGCTTTCCAAACATTGTTTGTTTTATATAAAAATATTTGATCATTAGAAATTAAATAAGTTTGCTCGTCGAAATAACTTCTACTATTTTTTTCTTCACCTTTAACGTTGTGCCATCTTCTAAAAACGTTGTGATGAACAATAACTTTGTCTCCTATTTTTATGTCAGTGCTACCAACACTTGGTATTGCTTTTACTATAGCTTCTCTATTTACATATTGATGATTAAATATCTCAGTATTAATGATAAGTTCTTTTTCACCTATTTTTTTAGTATTATTATATCTAGAATTAACAGGTGTCACAACAAAGTTGTAAACACTTTTCATTAGTAGTTTAAATTATACTCTACCGAAACTGCCATGTTTTTATTAAAATCTTTCCATGGAATAACATCTTTGTTTTTCTTTATATATATAGAAAACTTATAATCTTCTTCTATTATATTGCAAATAGTATGACCACCATACACTTCTTGCCCCACGGCATAGTGCATGGCGTCATTCTTATAGTCTTTTCCTATACTAATCTTTCGTATCAGCTTCGACATCTTCTCTCACGTTTATTGTTCCATCCTGTATGTTTACATCTACTTTTCCATAAGCTGCTTCTAACTCACCCTGAAGTTTCATTAGATCAGTTCTCATTAGAGATAGATCATGAAGCACCATATGTTTCTGTGTTTCAATTTGACCAACTCTAGTAGTTGCACCATTCATTGAGCTTACAATTTCTTGTAAAGATTTTAATTCGTCTTCTGTTACTTTTAATACTTCTTCTTTTTTAGCCATTTTATTTAATTTAAGTTAATTTAATTTATAGAGATACTTCAAGCGCCTCTATTTGCGCTTTTTGTTCTGCAGTTAATGCGTTTACAAATGCGCTGTGTTGCATCTTAAGAGCTAAGTGTCTTTCGTTTCTACCTAACGTAGCAGTTTGCTCGTCAGTAGGATCAGCTTCTGTTCTTAAAGATACTACTATAGCGTAAGAGTCCATTGAAGCTGGTACATCTGCCGCGTAATTGTGTTCTACCATTTTTTTTGTTTTTAATTGTTATTATATAATTACTTGTTTTCTAGCTGTTTTACTTATTAGTTCCAAGGACTAGCTACGCTTCCAGAACAAAGAATTGTACCTTCAACAAACCAAAGGTCTACTGCTATGTTTGTGCATTTAATGTAAGAACCTTTTATACCACCTTGAGTACTACCATTCATTTGTATTTCTACATAATCATCACCAATTAAAGCAGGGTCAGCAGAGATAGCATCGCTACTGTCTGTAGCTATTCTCATTAAATTTCCTATAAATCTTTCATTAGAATCGTCTGTTAAAGTAATTTGATGCCTGTTACTAGTTGCTGTTGCAGTAGTTATAAACTCATAGCTTTTACCTATTTGTGATCCATCACCAGAATCTGGTAGAGTTACAACAGCTCCATCTGCGTCACTAAAGTTAAATATACTGTTAGGAAAAGCAGCGGCAGCAGCTACATTTGCGCTTGCTGCTATAACAGGTTGTTTTAATCCATGAACCAAAGCACTTGTTGTAGCTGTTGTACCAACTACTGTTGTATTATCAACACCTACAGCAGAAGCTGCAGCAATAGCACCTATTATAATATTGTTATCACCAGTAGTAAGAGCATCACCAGCTTGACTACCAATTAAAGTATTATTAGCGCCTGTTGTTACTGCAAAACCAGATGCGTACCCTAAAGCTGTATTACTATTATTACCATCGTTATCTAAAACAGATAAAGCACTCCAACCAATTGCAGTATTTCTTGATTCACTACCGTTTGCAGCCCCTAAAGCACCGTGACCCATAATAACGTTTCTTTCACCTGTTAGTAAAGCATCACCAGTGTTACCACCTATTAAAACATTTTGAACACCTGTTGACACTAGATTACCGGCTGAATACCCAACGGCCACATTGTAAGCATCGCCATTAAAATTTTGACTAGCTAAAGTGGCTCTACCAACTGCAACACTTTTACTACCAGTATCTTCCCCTGATAAAGCTTGATAACCTAAAGCTACATTTCCAGTACCAGTTGTAAAAGCGTCACCAGCAAGTGAACCCATTATAACGTTTTGAATACCTGTTGTCATTGCACTACCAGCATCGCTACCAACAGCCGTGTTATGTCCTTGATGTCCAGAATTAAGAAGCTGTAAAGCGGAAGCTCCAATAGCTGTATTTTTACCACGATTAGTTTCAGTTGTTAAAGCATTCTTACCTACAGCTGTATTATGAGTACCAGTTGTCAAAGCATCACCAGCGTTAGCCCCCACAAGTGTGTTCTCCGTACCTGAAGTTAAAGCAAGACCAGCTGAATAACCAACAGCAACATTGCTATCTCCGGTTGTAACGCCTGCTCCCATACTTAAACTACCAAGTGAAGTATTAAATTCTCCAGTTGAAGCATTAAGTTGTGAACTATTACCTACAGCAGTGTTATGCCCGTTACCGTCTCCATCTTCATAACTCTCTAACGCACTAGAACCAATCGCTGTATTGAAATCACCATCTACAGAACTAC
>Ga0208814_1000524_pt1 | contig 22947 bp, 22 predicted proteins | sample MalvirAntarct_55_FD_184253 | JGI IMG/M metagenome (GOLD analysis project Ga0208814, IMG submission 184253) | Marine viral communities from the Global Malaspina Expedition - Malaspina viral metaG Antarct_55 (SPAdes) (version 2) | ecosystem: Environmental > Aquatic > Marine > Oceanic | place...
CTTGAATAAACACTGTGTCTCCGACTGCCGCAGCTACTGCTAATACAACCGCAGTTCCATTGGTCGCTGTGTAGTCTGCTGCGTCTAATCGTATTCCGTTTAAAAATACTTGAAGATAGCCAGCATCATATGTTGCGGCAAAGCTAGTCTGCCCTGCGGTAGCTGTGTGTTGGACGCTGTTTTCTACACCATTGACTGATGAACCTGCATTAGCCCAAGCTGACCCGTTGTAAACTTTCATCGTGCTTGATGATGTGTCGAACCATAAATCACCTGTGCTTGGTGAGCTAGGTTGTGATGATTGGGATACATACTGGCCTGTGAAGGAGGCTAGAGAAGACGCTGCGTTGCTGGCAGATGTGCTGGCTTCTGATGCTTTTGTATTTGCAGTGGAGGCACTAGATGCTGCTGCTGTAGCTGAGTTTGCACTAGCTGTGGCTGAGTTTGCGCTAGCCGTTGCACTTGCTGCTGATTCAGAAGCCTTTGTAACCGCTATGGTTTTTTGAGCAGTCGCTAGAACAACTTGTGCTGCTCCATTGGTTGTTGCCAATCCAGCTTGTGTGGTTGCAGTAGCAGCTTTTGTGGTTGCAGTAGCAGCAGATGCAGCACCAGCAGTTGCGCTATTAGCAGATGCAGTTGCACTTGCGCCACTAGCTGTCTTAGATGTCTCTGAGGCAGTCGCAGACACAGCAGCTTCAGCAGCCTTAGTCGTTGATATAACCGCTTTAGCAGTAGCAATGCCTACCTGTGATGTACTAGCAGTCTCTGCCCAGTTCTTAGTTACAGCATCTTGCGCATTTACAGGGTTAGCTACATTCTTAATACGCTTGCTCAATGCATTAAATGTGTTATCAGCATCAAGTTGAGGTGTAGAATTTGAAGCATCAAAAGCTTCTTGTGCCATTTCAAATAGCTGGTTACTGTCAGCATCAAGTGCTGCTTCCGTAAGCACTGCGCCATCTTGAAAATCCACTACTCTTGAAGTTCTGTTTGATATTCTACGGACTTCTACTACTGCGCCAGCAGCAGGGGCTGTTGTTAACTGGACTCTTGACGAGTCAAGAAATATGTAAGTGACGGCAACATTATTAACTTTCACGAATACGTTTGCTGCAAGCAAGTATTGGAATGTCACGTTAAATATTCTGTTGCTACCGTTACCCGTGTATGTCACAAAGGATAAGGCCATGTTAATTCTCTATGTTTTAAATAAGGGGGATAAAAGAAACCCCTCGACTGAGGGGCTTTGTAGGTTACATTTTGAAAATGTCGTCTATACGAGATTCTCTATCAATGCGATTTTGCCTGAACGCTGAAGATTTATTCTCCAATGCTTCTTTCGCCATTAGGCGATAGCCGTTAACTACTGACTGAATCATCTTAACTTTAGGTGGAGTAATGTCACCCATAGTGGAGTGAGGAGCCGTTCGGTATTCAGGAGTTTTAATCATCATACCCAATTCTTGATGCAGAGTTCTGCCAGAGTATGGGTCACGCATTTCACCAACCATTCGGTTGTACTTAGCATAGACTGATTCAGTTTCTCCAAAGTCATAGACATCTCTAAAGTCCACGTTTGTGCTACCTAACTCATATCCAACTTTCTGTATGATTGCTCTATCAAGACCATTTGATAAGTTGTAAACCTGTTCTGCAACAGGGTCACTTACTACCTCACGGTTTCTAAACATGAATCCATATACTGGAATATCATAACCAGGTTTAGTAATTTCACGACCATATAAGTCATATTGCTTTCCTAACTTCTCAGACAACACAGGAAGTCTGCGCTGTACCTTTTCCATGAATGAACTAGCTTCACGTACATTTTCATCTGAGTTCATTTGGGATAACACGTTAGGTGTAAATGCTACAAACCAGTTTTCAATGATAGTAGTAAGCTTGTCAGGGTCATTAAAACCATCAAGAATCTTTTGCAAAGAAGAGAAGTAAGCTTTATTAAGTATGTTGTTAGTAACAGCATAAGTAAGTCCACCAAGAACTTCCGTGATATGGTCTTCTATATTAGTCCCTGATAAATCTTTCTTCATCATCCACACAAGGTCTGCACTTAAACCCATTAGCAATCCAACTGGGCCTAGCTTTGAATAGCTAACCCACTGGTCACCAATACGAATAGAGTTAGGTTCATAACCCATGTTTTTCCAAAGTTCTCTTTGTTTAAAGTCAGAGGGGCCACTACCTGTAATCATTTCTTCATGTGCTGCATACATCATTCCACTGATAGCTAACAAACCTATTTGCTTGCGCGCCTTTAGTTTAGCTTTTGCAACAGGGGAACCATCTTTTAGTATGTTCTTCTGTTTAGCTAGGAGCTTAGACGTAAAAGGCATGTACATCATAGATTCGGATACAATGTTAATAGGTGCGCGTATAAAAGGCACAACTATTAATCTTCCCCATCCACCACCCATGTTGGCAAATTTGTTTATTAGTTCTCCAATCTGACCTTCCAAATCAGCAGTGTATGTTGTCTCACGTATCTCACGTAAGATTTCTTTATCACTTACTTTTCCGTTAACATCAATCTTAGAGTTCATGTTCTTAGCAAGAAGTGCCTCAAACTCGTCCCCTTTAGGTTCAATGTTACTATCACGTACAACAACACCAGTGCCCGGCTCAGACGGTGCAAGCTTGCTATCCATGTATTCGACAACAGTGTCTGAATAGATTAGAGCGCGAGAACGGTTAGCTTTTATACCTTCATCAAGGAACAGCAAGGCTAAGTGAGCTTGGTGTACACCACGTTCCCAAAGGTTACGTCTTGCCCAACTCATGTTTGCCAATGCACTATCTCTTTGGTCTTCAACTTTAGTGACAAAGGGGTCAGTAACGTGTTGACCATTCTTCCAAGCTTTTGCTGCCTGTTTCCAAGAAGAAGCAAAGTAACGCCTGTTGCCAGCATACTGCGACCATGCTCTTTTTCTTGCTCTAGCTTTCTCAGTACCACGTCCTAAATGACCCCACCATTCAACAAATGGTTCAGTCCAAAGTTTAGACATGTTAGATAAAGCAGCCGCTTCAATAGTAGAAGGGCCAGATAGCATCATTGCAGAACGAAATCTTATTAACTCGCTCAAGAATGTAGGGTCATTAAGCTTGTCTGTAGCTTTCTTCATAGCTTTAAGGTCAGCCATTCCTAGCTTACCTGAACCAGCTTTAGCCATAGATAGTATTGTTTTAGCCAGTGAGTCTACATCCCCACTAGCTTTTCCACTCATTAGACCAGCTACTAAATCTGGGTCGCCTTTCATAATCATGCGGTAGTTACCAAGACCACGGGAAAATTCCCTTGAAGCTAACTTAGTCAGTTCCATAGTGTTAGCAAACAAACCTGCCATTTCTACGAACTCAGCAGCTTCAGCGTATGAAAGACCCTGACTTGTGTCTTGGTGCTTCTGAGCTAACTCCCAAACCCTCTCGCCTATAGTAAGGTTAATTTGACGCATCTTTTGCGCTCTATGCCTTATTCTCTGTAGTTCAACGTGGTCATCTTTATACTGCTCAAGAATTTCAGACAGGTCACCGCCCGTCTGCTCCATTGTGAGTCTTCCTTCTTCATCAGCTTTAGCACGGGCTGACTCCAAAGTTTCGACACCATCAGGGCCATTCATGTCAGCATCACGTACACGTACTTTTTCCCAGTGGTCAGACGAAGCGTTTATAAAACCCTTAACATCATCAACTGTTTCTAGTCTATCTACGTTAAAGGTAGGTTCACCGTCATACAGGTGTGAAAAGTTCTCACCGTCATTAGCTTGACCATAGCTTTCGCCATTGTTTAATGAATCTGTTTCACCATCACGGGGTCTTACTACAGTAGAAACATCAGTATTAGGAGCATCGTAGTCACGGAAATTAGGGTCATCTAGTAACTCACCCTCAAGAGAACCATCGTCTTTAGTAGCGTTAGGAACTTCTTCAGGAGCATCTAGTCTAGGTGTGTCTGCACCAACCATATCATCTACATCAACTGGCCCATCACCTTCAGGTAAAAGACTAGCATTTTCAGTAGTGCTTAGTTCAGGAGACTCATTTGCCCTCAATTCTTGACGAACCTTTGGTGGAGAAAAGATTTTAGCAATACTGAAACCTAGTGTGAGTCCAGCACCTAATCCAATAGCTGACGCTTGACCTACTTCTCCAGTATCTACCTTAGATAAATCACCCTTGTTATCAATAACCTGTCTACCGACATTATCAGCACCTCCATATACTGCACCTTCAGCACCAGCTACTACGCCAGCACCTAATGCTTTTTTGGACATGAGACTTTTAAGTAGTGCTGTAGCACCTCCCTTTAGAACAAGACCTTTGGCGGCTTGGGCAAATAGACCAAATCCAGCATAAGTAGAAATGTCAGTGGCAACACCTTTAGCTGCTCTACCAAAGTGGCGTAACTCAAGAGGCATTGCATCATATCGTTCCATTGTGCGAATTAAAGCCATTTGCTCGTCATCACTCCAATCTTCAATACCCATAGCTACAAAACCAAGGTCAGGAAGGTTCCACTGAATTTGTCCTATGGCTTGCATAGCACCTTCAGCATACTCTTGGTCTGTGAACTCTGGAGCAACATAAGCTTCATTAGCCGCAGCCATACCAGCCTGTAGTTCATCAATGCCTACAGGAGGCTTAAACATGGCGTTAGTGCCCTGTTGTGACTCCATGTATTCTTCAGCACCTGAACCTAAATCTACGCCTAAGTTTTGAATATTAAATTTAGGTGCAAGGGTTCTGGCATCTGCTATGAACGACTCGTCTTGAAGCCAATCATCTTCCGTCTTGGGGGTTAAAGATGCGCTACTAAATCCAGTTATAATTTCAGGTTTAACCGCAGTCTGTCCTGCTGGAGAAAGGCCAGCCGCAGTAAATCCAGGGCCTTGAGTATCAGTGTCAGCCATTACCTGTTCTCCCAGATTTCTTTATTAGCCTCAAAGTAGGTAGCAAAAGCTCCCGTACCACCCATATTATCAAGCAGGCCATCATTTAATGCTTTTAGCTGTATGTCTAAAATCTGCCAGACTTGCAACATCTCACCCTCATAATCAGCCAGTTGTAATGGGTCTTCATCAATCAATCGTTTTAATTCACGGCCTTTATCACCAGAATTAAACACTGACATGATGTTGTCTATACTAGCGTTAGCAGATAAAGCTCCATTCTTTTCTTCAGATTGTTCTGCGACATCAGCGACACTATCAACAAACTCTTGGTGAGCCACAATCTGAGCCTGTACAATATTTTTTTCTTTATTGATTTCTGCTTCAGCTTGTAGGTTATAGGAAGACAACTCAGCAGTTGTTGGCTTTTCACCTGTTGTATTAAAGTGGTGCTGTATTATCCTAGACATTGCTGCATCAAAACTTCTACCTAACTGAGCTACTGCATCAGCATTGCCTTTAGATTTATACATCGTGGACTGTTCAAGTGCGCGAGTAATGTCACCTTTGAAGTCTTTGACAATAGGTTGTTTTAAGACAGGTGTGACTTTGTTTGCTTGGTCTAAAGAATTAATTAAACTAGCCACATCATCAGGATGTATTTTTTGCTCTGAAACAGCCTTAAATATTTTAGCTTCAGTAACTATATTACCTTGTGGGTTATATGAACTGTTCTTTATGTCAGCTAGAAAATCATTAAAAAAGTCAGTATGGTGAGGTTGTTTTGAATATTTCTGTTGAGCACTGTCTTGAAAAGCATTCTGAACACCATTGATGGTAACCATAGAAATACCATTGCTAGTTAAAGCGTATATCATTTCTGTTGGAAGTTCTTTATATGGAGTCTGATAAAGAAAGTCGTTAACATTATTCCAACTTTCTTGGACTGCTTCAGCCGCTCTAACTTTAGCTTCAGCCGCTAATCCACGTTGAACAGTTTCTCTTCTAGCAACTACTTGGTCTGTCGCCTGTTGAATAATAGATTCGGCATTAGTGTTTATAACCTTGCCTCCACCAGTAGCAAACCTAGATACCCTTGCTAATAACAGATAGTTGTCATCACCTGTACTGACATACTTTGTAATGGCATGGTCAAACGCCATCTTGTTACCTTCAGCCTTAGTCATTCCACCAGTGGCGTGGGCTGTAAGAATCATATCCTCTGTATTAGCAGCCACCTGTTGAATGGTCATAGTGCCAGCATTGATACTAGCCATGTCAGAGTCTATGCTTTCTCCCATCTGGGCCTTTGTTTCAGTCCTCATACGGGTATCAAGGAATGAACGATGCTTTGCCCTCATGCCATATTCGGTTTCATTAATGACACCTAAAGCACCAGAGGTCATAAAACGGTCACCTTGTAAAACGTCAGCTAACTGGGTTTTACGTTCAGCCATAAATGTAGGAAAGTCCGTTCCTGTTTCATTTGAATCCATTCGCCATTTGTTGTAAGCATCTTCACTTTCAGTTCGCCATTTGTTTGCAAATGACTTTCCACGTAGTTCTTTTAGGTGGGCTATTACACCAGCAGACTCATGCGCGTATGCACTAAAGTCATGTATGCTATCAGCGTTGTTAAGCGAGTCTGAAATGTGTAGGTTTTCAGCAGTTGCTTTATCTTCAATCTTCTGTTGTTTACTTTTAGTATTCGCAAGTCTCGCAAGACCCTCACCTATGCCAGAAGGTGTTTGGTCAGGACGGACGTAGAAGTCCCCTGCCTGTGCCGCTGGGCGTAGTGCTGTCACCTCGATGCCAGAGTTAGTCGCCATTTTCTTTCCTTAATATTGTGTGTAGTCTGATGATGCTGGTGTTGAACCAGTGTTGTACTGTCCATCCCCTAGCGTTTCAAAGTCATTTGCAATTCCTAACCCAGTAGCCAATAGACTTGGGCCTTTCTTCCTACGCCCTTGAGCTTGGACTCTCAAGCCCTCTAGCTCATATTGACGTTGTTGGATTTTATACTCGAAATTGGTAGTAATGTTTAGCTTGTTACGGGCTTCTACAGCTTGCTTGTCCCGAATAAGTCTTCCTACAATTGAACCTCCCATACCTTCTACAGAAGCTGCGTAGTCAGCTTGCGCTTCCCTAGCTTTAATAGTGTCTTGAAAGAGTTTGTCAGAGGCCGCAGTGCGTTCTTGTAGAGTTGCTATAGATTCTTGCGTGTACTGCTGCATTAGATTGTTATTTACTGCATGGTTCTGACGATTAGCAGCATCTTCTTTTTCGGAATGTTCAATTACTTTCCCTGCTACTGCCATAGCTAGTTGAGGGTTGCACATTTTATTTCACCTTTATAAATTCATAGAACGGCTTTTTGCCTACTCCATATTCAGGCACTAGCCGTACCATCGTGAAGCCCATCCATTGAAGCCACCGTATAGCTTTTGGGTTCTCTGCATGGACATAATTGAATAACAGTTCATAGTCTTTATGGACTACATCCAGCCATTTTCTGCACTCAGATTTTAGTTGTCTAGTGTGCTGATATATTCCTTTACCACCTAACATCCAAGGCACACCTATAAAACCCTGGTTTGCATTGACTACACCGAACATAAGTATAGGAACACCCTTATCATCAACAGCTACATAAGCTGCATCTGAATCATTAAGTGAATTAGTCAGGGCCGTTACTGGCCCCAACCCACAAGAAATCTTTAACTCTTCCTTGTCAGCATCACGCAATATCGGGCCTAACAAATTGCAATCATTAATGGTTGCTAATCGTACTAAAGCTACCATTAAATTCTTCCTGATTTAGTCGTGTAGTAACCTGTCCATTCCGCAGATTGGAATGCACTTGGGTAAGGTGTTTCATTGCTTACTGTAATAGAAACCCTGTCATTCTTAGATAACAAAGGAAACTCAAAGTCACCTGATGTTAGAGCTACTGAACCAGTTTTTATGATTCCTAATGGTGGGCCACTAAAGTGGTAAGTGTGTGAGACACCTTGAGTAAGTGTGGTGACTTTAAACATACCTGTGTTTTGGTAAAGTAACTTAAAGTTGCGTAACTGCAATCTACCAGAGGTGTCTGTTACCTGACTCCCACCAGCACCTACACTTTTCTTATACTGAGTGGAGAAGGTGTAAGACATGGTATATGGAAAGCCTACAAAGCTTTCACCATCAACAACGGTTTTGATTTGGTTAGTAGCTGGTGTAGAGCCTGATTCCAGAGCGTCAAGGAAAACCATCTTTCCTGTTGCTGTTATTTGGGGAGACTCTTGTAACTGCATCTTTTCAAGAACAATCTTTGAACCGCGCTGCATTACCCAAAAGGCTGTTGACTCAATTACAGATAGATTTAATATACGGTTTGCATGTGGAAACTCCCACTTAGACCATGACATTTGCAATGCCTGACCATCACGTCTTAAATATTTATAGACATAAGCTGTGGGTACAGTATGAACACCATCAGTCAGTACAAATAAAATATCTTCATTAGTGTTGGACACTAAAGCGGTTGCCTTACCTTTTATATAACGAGGTACATTGAGGGTCGCATCAATAGCAGTATTACTTGAAGTATCTGCCTGTACGAAGAACTCACGAACCCCTGCAAAATTCTCTCTGTTAGTGGCGAAGTAAACATACTCACCAGCACCAACTGGCCCTGCTTGTAAAGATGATTCATATTCAGTTGTCTGATTTATTGACACAGTTTCTGGAGTAAGTGAATCACCAGCACTCAACATAAACTGAGTCTGGTCAGAGAACAAAAGAAGTGTCTCGTTAAAGGGTATAGCGTGTCTAAGTATGGACACTTTCGTGTGACTTACTGCTACATCTATAGGGTCAGTTGCTAGAACAGTTGTTATGGTTTCGGGGTAGAAATGAAAGTATTGCCCTGAACGGCTAAAGATAACATTTTCATCTGCTATCACACCTAGACGGTTACGATGAAAGAATATATCGTTGAGCTTCTTTCCTACAAAGGAAGGGTCACTTGCTGATATGGCATCACCTACAGAGCGGCTAACCCAAGCGTTAGGAGAGAACGTAAATGTGCCGTTAGCATTTCTCACAAGCTTCCACGGCATGGTAGCCGCATTTAATGTGGAGTCTGCTCCCTCTGCTATGGACTCTTTCCAGACACCTTGGGCGGTATCACCAGCTTCATATTCAACGTAGTAATTATCAGCCTCAGAATTTTCCTCACCTATGACCTTCATCTTTGAACCGTTGAATGCGCGTCTTGGTAAATCAGAGAATCGTTGTACTGAACCTTTGGAACCAATTAAGGCAGCGTTACCGAAGGAATCCTCAGTACGCAAGGTAAAGTCATTACCATCTGTTCTCTGTATTCGTATCGCAGAGCCATTCCGTGTGATGGTATATACAGAGCCTAATCCACTAATTAACTGGCTAGTCAATTGTGTGGCAATGTTGTTGGTCTTTAGGTCAGCCTTGTTTGTAGCACTTGTGGTGTATATAGCGCGCTGTGTGTTGTCTATAAATACTCTATAGTCTTGCGCGTAGTTACCTTGCTTGACATGAACAATGGCTTCAGGATGGGCTAATGTTGACGTGCTTGCTGTTACAGTGGTGGTTATTGATTTATTTAAAATGAAAGTAAAGTCAGCAACAGTTACAGACTTAAAATCTTTAAAGGGGTTACCTGAAGATAGGTAAGCATAGCCAGAGGGCGTACTTACAGTATATTCAGTACCATCAAAACCAAACACTTTTAAAGATGAGTTGTCTGCTATTACAATGTAACGCTCAGTGACATCACGATTAATAGTGTGAATAAAGAAATTACCATTGGCTGCGGCATTGGACACTAAAGTAGCTAGATGCTGCGAAGGAGGTCGTTTGCGTAAACCACTGATAATAGAACTAAAGGCATTGACCTGTTCTTCTGCTTGAGAATTCAAACGGACACTAGGGGCTTGCTGTGATACCCCGTTAGCGAGGTTTGGTATTGAGCTACTTACAAGTGCCATGTGTTACCTCGAAATAATTCGGTAAACGTCTTGGTTACCAGTTAGGATATTGTAGTCAGCATTCTGGGACTCAATAAGACGGAGGCTTGTGAGAGCTTGATACTCGTCTTCACGGTTCATTTGGTGTAATGAGTCAGAGCCTAGTAATCGGTCTTGTAGAATTCTTGATGCTTTAAGTGTTATGTAGTTACGTGCTGCCTCTGGAATTTCATCAAAGGCCAATAATAGAATTAGGTCACATTTCACAGTTTCAGTGAATGTATATGTATGGTTTTTACGGTCATACGCCCGTGAACCACGCTGTACTAAGTCATGTTTGCTAGACACTTCAGAAGAATCTACTGACATTAAGTTAATAGGTAATGGTAGGTTGTTATCTATATCAGGAACTAGAGGATAGTCATATTCAGTATTGAAGAACCAGCCTTCAACTTGAACTCCACGGTTAACACTCTGTAGGACAGAAAGTGCAGCTAGGGCATCTACTGAAGTCATGTTTACCAAGGTGTTCACTGGTGCTTCACCAATAGTATTGAGCATGGTGTTGACTGCCTCAAGCTCACTTGTAGGTGTTAGGGACATAGTAGTGAATCCTTAAAAGAGGAAAAAAAGGGGAACCGAAGTTCCCCTATAGTGTTTCTAAATAAGAAACAGATTTATGCCTATGGCAATGCTAATTCAATAGCAGCTTCTGGACGCAAGATACCGTGACCCATTGCATATTTAGCAACGAATAAGGTTCCTTGGCGACGAATGTCGTACTCAGACTCAAGGCCCAAGTCCATTAGCTTAACTGTAGCGACTGCTGACTTGTGGAATACCACAGCCTTAGTCTTAGAGAAGTCAGCATGGTAAGTGTTGCTCTCACCTGTAACTGCTGATTGGTTGCCGGTAGGTAAGTGGTTAGACTTAACAATGGTAATACCAGCTACGCGCAATACTTTACCGTCTGCATATGCACCAGCACCGCCCCAATCTTTGTTTAAGACAGTGGTGTCTTGTGCAAGCTTGTAGTAGATAGCTGGAGATACAACTGCATAACGCTCGTCTTCTGGAATGTCATCAGCGTCCATAGACTCAGCAGAATCAAACAAAGCTGCTACGATGTTTGCAGAGGTAGTGAAGTTAGCCTTAGTGATTACAGTACCAGCGTTACCGCCAGTAATAGTTGTAGCACTACGAGCAGCTTGAACGATTACGCGCAAGATGTTCTTGTCGTAGGTGTTTGCCAATACGTTACCTAACTCTTTGGTATAGGTAGAACGTACATCATAGTGATTTTTAGCTTCATCAACATTCGCAATGAAAGCTGGTGCAATCAACAAATCGTCAACAGAGATAATACGTTCTGCTGCCTTGATTGAACCACCTAAGATTTCTGTACCAACAGCGTGGTAAGAAGCAGTCGCAGTGCCCATAACTGGGAATGATGCAGACTTGCCATTAGTGATTGTGCGAACAGAATGCATTGCTGCCATTACGTTCTTTTCTTCAAATTGTGTGATTACTTCGCCAGCGAAAAGCTTTAGAAATAGTGCATCAGTTGCGTTAGCACCATTGATTTGGCCTAACCGTGAAACAGTTGCGTTACTCATTTTAATAGTCCTTAGAAGGGAATTGAAGTTTCAAGTTATGTTCTCTTGAGGCTTCGGCATCTTCCGTGACTTCCACAGTGTTGTCCCTCGCAAGGGCAATGTATTTGTCAGTGGTTTAGCTTTGAGCTTTTTAAGAGTGGGTCTTAGATAACGCTGGAACGCGCTAACTTTGCTTCGACTGTCTTGCGATATGCAGGGTCAGTCTTGTATTTAGGGTCGCGCATAGCTGCTGTAATTTGTGCCACGCTCTCAAATTTACTTCCTACATTTGCAGGGGTGTCACCAGAGAGTAAGGAAGGGTTACTTCCAGTGTCTGATTGGTATTGAGCGTTTAGGCCGCGAACAGCTAATTGGATTTGATTTTGGTCTGCTGAACCCATGACGTTATTGTACGAATCAATCTCAGAACTGCTAAGATTGTTAGTCGCCCAAGACATCATAGAGCCATAATTTTCTTCACCACCTACCGTACTGAACATCTCAGTTCGTATACTTGTGGCTAATGCTTCTTGCCCAGCAATGTATGAATCTACTACATCACGGGGAATGCCTGACTTATTGATGGCCTCATAGGTTTCATCAGATAGAGAGCCATTGCTGCCGTACTCTACTTGCATAGCATCAAAGTCTAGCCCTGCATTAGTGGCAACCTCTTTAGCATCATCTTTGCTAGGTATTTCAGTTGGTGTTTCTTCAGCCGTAGCTTCTTCTTTACCACCTGACATTTTCTTTTCAAGGGCAGCATAAGACTTAGCCATATCTTCTGGGGTCTTAAACTTCTCTGGTAACCACTCAGGCCGTTCAGCACCTTCATCAGGTGCATCTTGGTTGTCTGGGGTCTGGGGGGAATCACCGTTAGCTTTAGCTACCATCGCATCAACGTGCGCTTGGTCATCTTTTTCATCGCCTTGGGCAATCGTTACAGAATCTACCATTATGTTTGCTCATTTCCTTGTTGTGCTGTCATCTGCTCTTTCATAGCATCAAAGGCTTGAGGTGCTAACTGTTGTCCAGTTTGCATAGCCATTGCTTGCTGTTCTTCTTGTTGCATCTGTTCGTCAGATTTAATCAAGCCATCCATGTCCATGCCTAGTGAAGTACCTACGCGAGTGATGTAATCACCTACGTTCATGTACTTTTGAATTGCTTCTGGGCCTAGCGGTTGAAGATGGTCGAGCATTGCAGCTAATTTATTTAAGTCATGTCCACGGCCTAAAGCCTCAAGTCCAGTGACGATTGTTGGAGATACCACACCCTTTGGCAATTGCGGAACTTTCTTCTGCTTTTGCATTTGCATTAAGAGGCGGTTAACTAAGGGGAGTTGGAATTCCTGGCTCAAGATAGAATAGATACCGCCAAGGGCATCCTCTAGTTCTGAGGCCATGTAACGAATCTCTTCTGCTGTTACACGTTCAGCATTTCGCTGTACTGAGGAATTCATTAAGAACGCATAAGATAATCGTTCTTTAATTTCTTGTGCTGTTTGGAAAGCTATCTGCATATCTCCAGACTTCTGGACTTGCAGGGTAGTAACATCGTTAGCATCACCTTCACGTATAGCACCGTTAGGGGCTTCCGCAAGTACACGCGCACGGGTTGTTCCATTAGGTCTTACTAGAAATAAAACCTTTGCAGATGCTGCCGCAGCTTCAACAATAGCTTGTGTTAAAGTCTCAAGAGAACGGAGGTCACCTTGGTATTCTTCCACGTATCCACGTCCGTAGGACTCGCCATCAATGCGGCTTAGTCTTAGGGGGATGTATGGAGACTTGTCCAAGGGGAAAGTTCCTGTCGCTTCTGGAACAGGTATTCCTGAAACTTCTTGTGAAACATTCCATGTGCCATCTCTACGAACAACGTGTGTAAATAGAGATACAGGCTCGTCTTCAGCAGTGTCTTCTGTATCAGCAGCTTCTAGTAATTCTCTTATATCTTCAGGTAAAGCACTAGGGGAAACATCTTCCTTAGTGATTATCTCTAAAGGGTTACCCATTGGGTCGCGCTTCAGGACATACCTGTCTAAGTGAAACACTCTCATACCACCTTTATCGGGTTGGAAGAGTAGTACGTTACCAGCAACTAACAAATGTTTAATAGCTTCAAATGCTGCAATCCGAGTAGAAGATGCTTCAATCTCAGACATTACAGCGCGTTCAATTTTGGAGAGAGCTTCTTCAACTTCTGCTCTTGCACCTTCCTCTTGCGCTAACTCTTGTAATTTAAAGTCATCCACAGTTAAGCGGAAGAATGGGGAGTTAGGAGGCAGTAAAGCCAGCAACATTTTAGAAGATAAGTTGTTGACACCACGCGCACCAATTCCTTGGTACGGGGTGTATAACTTTGAATGTGCTGAATGACCATCTGGAGGAAGTAGACTAGGGATAGTAAGTTCTGCTGCGTCCCTAGCGCGGTCAAGAAAAGGTTGACGCTCAGACTCCAAACGCTCATAGCGTTGGCGTATAGCTGTCATATATATTTACTTCTTTGGAATGTTAATGCCAGTAGCTGAAGTGCCACCTACTTGAGGAGAAATACGCAATGCAGATGTACCTTTCTTCTTCTTGTTGGTTTGTGAACGCTTGTTGTCCACATCACCATTCTCACCAATACGCGGAGCCGTTGGTGCAAGGTCTGCTGGTGGTGGAGTTGGTGGTGGTGGTGGGGGTGCTGGTGCTGGTGTAGAGGAGCCGCCAAAACACATATTTAATTCTCCGAGTTTGGGTTTAGTTGGTTGTTATTAACCAATTCTAAAAAATTTATTACCCTATAAATACCTTTCCATTCCTGAGTCATTTCAGGATTGAAGGTTAATATCTCTGGGTTGAGAGGGAATAACTTTTTGAGTGCCTCCACAACCTCAGTTGAGACAGGGGGCCAGTTGTCAATATCCATTGAGAGTCCTTATAGTGCGACAGTTGGTTACATTTCATGTTTGTCAAACGCTTCAATCCACATTTTGCATTCTTTACTGCGAACTACGTCTTGAATACCAAATTCAATAACAGGTACAGGTAGATTAAATCGTTGTGCAAGGTCGATGATGGTTGACAAACCACTTGTTGTCTTGATGTCAGACTGCTTAATGTCACCATTAATTACGATGCGACAGTTCTCACCAATTCTGGTGGTGAACATCTTCATCTCTTCTGGTGTTGTGTTCTGGGCTTCATCCATTATTACGAATGCATCACTAAATGATGAGCCACGCATGGTTTCAAACGGAGCAACAATAATTGCACCACGTCTGATAGCGTTCTCATACGCGCCACCCATGCAGTTCTTTAGAACTTCTACTACAGGAGTAGTCCACGGGGCCATCTTCTCTTCTAATGTGCCGGGAAATGAACCCAGTGAACGAGAGGATGGGACGTTAGGACGGGTAAGAATTATCTTATCAATAGTTCCTTGCATGTATAAGTGCGCTGCCATAGTGCTGGCAATGTAAGTCTTACCTGTACCAGCGCAGCCTAGACTTATGGTCTGGGTAAAACTATTAATAGCTTCTATATAACGCGCTTGCATAATTGTCTTGGGTTGGAGTGCAGTCTTTGGAGTTCGTTCTTCCATAAACTTTTCCTTTATTTCCCTCTTAGGTTTTTGCTTACGCTCTTGCCTAGACATATTATTTACCATCCCCATGAGTCACCAGACATTCCATCTGCTGAGTAATCTGTAACACGACCCTCAAAGAAATTCTTAAAAGAGTCACCATTTAAAACCCAATCTAACCAAGGTAATGGGTTAGATTCAACATCCCAATTAGGCTTCAATCCTAAGTTAATTAAACGTCTATCTGCGATATACCGTATATATTCTTTAACTTCGTTTTGAGTGATACCTTCCATAGCACCAAGTTCAAACGCCAAATCAATAACTTTATCTTCAAGCGTAACCGCAGTGCGATACATATCGTAGATAGACTGTTTAAATTCATCAGTAACGACCTCTGGGTTTTCATTAATGTATTGGCGAAACAAGGCAGTCATACCATCGACATGCATTGTCTCATCACGTATAGACCATTCAACAATCTCACACATGCCCTTTAGCTTTCCAAATCGTTGGAAGTTAAGGAGCATTACGAAAGCACTGAACAGACTCATGCCCTCATTACAGACAGTCTGAGCAATAGCCTTGGCTAGACCTTGCTTAGTGTCTGGGTCAAATGTTTGCATAAACTCAATCTTGTCAGACATCGCTTCATATTCAAGAAACGCTGTGTACTCTGACTCTGGAAATCCGAGGGTGTCATTGAGTAATGCATAGCTACGCATGTGGATTGTCTCTCGCTGTGCGAATGACAACATCATCATTCTAGCCTCGTTGTTTTTGATACGAGGTAAGAACACATCAACATAACTACCCCCGACTATCACATCAGACTGAGTGAATAGACGGAGGATTTGGGTGATAAAGTTTTTCTCACTGGAGGAAATCTTTCCAGACTTCCACTGCGCTACATCTTCTTGTAGGTCGCATTCCCATTCACCCCATGCCAGCTTGTCATGCTCAATTGCTTGGTTGACAAAGCTAGGGTTGGCGAAAGGTTTGTATGCTGGTGATTGGTCTAACAAACTCATTGGTTATCCTTGGCAAGAAAGGCATTCATCATCATCGGCATAGTCTTTAAGAGCAACACGGGTAGGCTTGAAGCTTACTGTGTCTGCTTTTGCACCAGCACTTGTCCGAAGATAATACAAACCTTTTAATTTTTTGTTGAAAGCACGTAGGTGTACTTCATTAACGTAAGCCTTATCTGTCCCTGCTGGGAAGAAGAGGTTTACGGATTGACCTTGGCAGATAAATGGTTGACGCTCTGCTGCGTGGTCTACAACCCAGCGTTGGTCTAGTTCAAATGCGGTCTTATAAATTTCCTTATCCCAATCATCCATCCACTCAAGATGCTGTACGCTACCTTCGTGCAGAATGATTGAAGTCCATTGTTCTTCTATCCAACTATGTCTATCAAATTCATTCTTCCATAAGTATGCATAGTCAAAGATTACCTTTTCAAGGTAAGGGTTGACGACAAGGTGCGCTCCGACACGGGTACGGTGTGTGAATGCATTAGACTTTAGAGGTTCAATGGATGCTGAACAGCCAGCAATGATTGACGAGTTGGCGTTAGGAGCAATAGCTAACAAGTGACTATTACGAACTCCATCAACATCAGGACAAGAACCACGCTCACGGGCCAGCCTTATAGTGGCTGCTGTGGCCTGGGCTTTGATGTGTGTGAACATCATAGTGTTGTAGCTGGTAGCCATGACAGACTGCCACGGGATACGTGCGCGTTGCAAAGCACTATGGAATCCCATTGCGCCTAGTCCTAAACTTCTCTCTTGTGTCGCACTGTAGATAGCTTTAAACAGTTCTTTGGGAGCGTTGAAACAGAAGAAGCTAATCACGTTATCAAGCATCTCAATGAGGTCAGCTACCATACTGGTATCTTTCCAATGCTCGTAATGTTCTAGGTTCACGCTAGACAAACAACACACTGCTGTTCGTTCCTCAGATGTAGGCAAGTGAATCTCATTGCAGAGATTAGACCCATGTATCTTTAGACCCTGCTCTTTCATTGCTGGTGGTAGATGCCTGTTGGCTTCATCAATAAAGTTCAGGTAAGGCTCACCAGTGCGGAAGCGAGTATCAATCAGACGCTCCCAAAGCCCACGGGCTTTCACAGTTTCACGGACAGTTTTATCAGCAGGGTCAATTAAGTCCCACTGACCATCAGCCATTACAGCATCCATAAATGAATCAGGGATGTTCACAGCGTTGTGTATATTGAACGCTTTGCGATTCGGGTCACCACCTGTGGGTACACGGATGTTGATAAACTCAACTATGTCTGGGTGAGACACATCCATGTATGCAGCATAAGAACCCTTGCGAGTCTTGCCCTGCCTGTACGCAGTCATGTCTGAGTCTACTGTCTTTAGGAAAGGAATAGGTGAAGGAGCAACATCACTAACAGAACGAATGTCGCTCCAATGGCCCCCCACTCCGCCACCTTTAACGGATAACCATCGTAGTTCTGACGTATGGTCGATAAGACCACCGAGGCTGTCAGGAACATAACTAAGGAAACAACTAATAGGAAGTCCACGAACCTTCTCTCCTTGCGCTGGGGCATTTGATAATAGTGGGGATGAGAACATGAACCAGCCCTTGCTGGCGTAGTCATAGATTCGTTGGGCTAAGTCAAAGTCATTGCGGCAATAAGCCATAGCTGCTCTGGCATATGCATCTTGAGGGTCTTCCCCTTCACGACAGTAGTAGTCACTCAGGAGTATTGCGGCTTGGTCGGACAGTAATTTGTTGCGACTGTAATCAACTACAATGCTCATGTATCCACTCCGTTGTTTCGCGTATACCTTTGAACCCAACAAGAGTTGCTCCAGTTTCAGTGTTAATGACTGTTGGTACACTACGCACTTTGTAATGTATGGCTGCGTCAATGTCCTTGCCTATATCAATTTCATCATAGTCAACCTCTTCATGGTTGAGTACAGTGCTGACTGCTTTACAAGGCTGACACCCTTCGGTGTAAAATTTTATAATCATATTATTTCTCAGTCATACTTCAGGTGCTGGAGTTCAAGCCAGAGTTCTGCGTAGTGGATAATCTTTTTAACATCAGATTCAAACTGCCCCTTGTGTGGAGCGCGAGTTGCATACTTCACGATGTTGCCAGCGATAAAGTCCAGTTCATTTTTCATAATGTATTCGATAGGCTGGATGGGGTGAACGTAGTGGTCACCACCTTCTTGGCGTGTACTTCCTAGGTTGGTGGGTTCCATAAGATAATGTTTCCTTCATTGTCGATGTCTTCATATCTTAGGATACGAGCGCAACGGGCTTGGGTTAATGCATCTTGTTCTGTGAGTCCAGCCTTTTCATAGGTAGCTACAATAGCTGTCCAGATTGCTGAATTACGTGCGGCTAAGTCTGTAATATTTAGAGATGCTTTTAAGATTATTTGCTGTGCTTTGACAGGGCCAATCTTAGGACAACCTTTATAGTTATCTACAGCATCACCAGTTAAGACTTGAGATAAGAACATTAGGTCAGCATCAGATTCACTGATAGTTATGACACCATCTTCAGGGTGGGCAGGGTTAAAGAACTTGCAAGGTATAGTTCTTAGGTCTTTGTCCTCAGAGCAAATGATAGTGTCGTTACCATCACTACCTCTTATACCCATCAGGTCGTCAGCTTCAAATGGCTCACGCAATACAGCTTGGTATTCCTCAATCATCCAATCCTTTAGTGCTTTAAGAATGAGAGGTTTACGAGTGTCTTTGCGGTTACCTTTATAGCTTTCAAGAACATCTGTTCTATAGTTCTTAGAACCTGTCAGATAGAACTTAAAATCTTCAGCACCTGTTACTTTTAAAATCCCATTTAACTTAGAACGTACAAGGTCTTGACCTACAGATTCATAAGCATGAAGTGTCCACAAATCATCGTCCCATTTCACAGGAGTCTCAGCAGCAGCAGCAGATTGGTAAGCTACAATGTCACCATCAATCAATAGAGTTGTCATAGTCTTCATCTCCTTCTTTAGAATTACGCGCAGTAATAACACGTATGCCATGACGTATAGCTACGTCTTGCTCTTGCCAATCTAAGTAGGCATTCATACCAAAGCTAAAAGCGACAGATACAGATACCACTGAGAAACTAAGGCAAACGATTACTAGCATTAATGTTTCAATCATTAGTTGTTAAAGCCTCCCAGCTTATAGGGTAAAGGGGTGCAATTATCTTACTGACTTCTAATGCAAGCACTTGTATTTCTTGCTGTGCATGAGAGTCCATACGTTGTTTACAAAACCTGGCATAAGCAGAGAGTGAGCCTGTCCAATACCAAGACACTTGCATTCCTTGAGGTAACAATAGACGTGCTTGTTCAGGACACATGCCACCAGCTAAAGCAGCTTCATATGATTCTAGGCACATGGTGTTTACAGACTGAAAATGTCTACGCCAATACTTGTCACCTGTCGGGTGCATGTCCTCACCTGACCCCTGTTTGATAGAAACTTCAGGGTGCTTGCGGAACTGTCGAGGTATGAAGAACTTAGGTGATGAACTAATGTAACGCCTACTCTCTTCGTTCTCAGTGAAGCCTACTTTATGTTTAAAACATTGAGTACGAATAGGAACTGGAGCAGTCATGCGAAGGGTTATAGATGTGTGTGAGAATGGAGTCCAGTGGTTGTGCTTGGCTAGATACTTAATCAATCCTGAATCTCTACCACCGTCAAACTCAAGGCCATCAGCAGCAAAGGACACACGGGCTGCTCTAACTACACTGGCATCATTACCCATGTTGTCAATGTATTCAACCTGACCTTCACCACGACAGTCCCACCATTCCACAGAAGCACTAGGACTCAACCCTAGCTTGATAGCGTCTTTGAACTCAGACATTGTTGCTTTCCTCTTCATACATATCTAAGGCTTCTTCCATACCGTCCCAAGCATCAACGCCACAGGCATCTAAGCATTCAAGAAAGTGTGCATCCTTCTCTAACCTTTCAAGGTATTCCCTGTTAACAATTACCATTACTTCAGCCATCTTCATTCTCTCCTTCACGCAAGCGAATGAGTCCCATGACAGTGATGTGCCACTGTCTACCGAACTCTTCCGTGCCTACTGTACATGTTGATATAAGTCCCTGACACGCGCACACAGCAACCCACTCAGCGTTAGTCCGAGCAAAGTCACTACGTGTCGTAAAGGGTTTTAGATAGGCACGGTTAAGTACCTCAGTGAGTTTCAGCCCATGAGTTTCCAATATTAAATTCTCCATCAAGGGGACACTTGAGGTTGAACACCTCAGTTACTTTCTGAATTGTTTGAACAGCAATGTTCCCTACTTTTTCAGCAATGTCTTCACGTACAGCGACTTGGATTTCATCATGCACCCACGCACAGAGGCAGTAGTCGCCTTTCCATCCGTGTGTGTATCCCTGCATCCACATTGCCGTTTCAAATTCCACTAGCCACTGCTTACAAATCAACGCCCCTGCACTTTGTAAAAGTGAATTGAGCGCAGCGTGTGGTGACCGTATCGCAATACGTCTACCATCTAAGGCTACGATGTAACCAGCAGCAGCAGCAGTCACTATGGCTTCACGTAAAGACTTTAGAGCAGGGGTCTTGTCTAAGAATTCCTTCTTAATTTTTTTCCCTTCTTTCGCTCCACCTCCTACAATCTCACCGACTAACTGGTCACCTCCACCATATAAATAGGAGTAGATGAATCGTTTGGATGCCGCACGGCTAGGTAGTCCAGCAGCAATCTGGTTAACAGTATGAATGTCGCCATTTAATACAATGTCAACGTATTCACCATCGTCATACCTGTGGCAGTAATGGGCCAAGCACCTCAATTCGAGGCCAGAACAGTCAGCACCCATCAGCTTCCAGCCAGCAGGAACAGTAAATAACTCACGGCACTCTTTGCCATACTCCGAACTTAACGAGGGGACTTGACCTAAATTAGGATTGTTGTGTGTAGCCCTGCCAGTGACAGCACCATTAGGGTTAACCCTTCCATGAAGCTTGCCGTTCTTAACAAGTTTCAACCAAGCATTGTTACCGTCAGAAAGCATTCCTAACCGCTTCTGTAACATGAAGTACCTAGCAATTCGCTGGGCTTCTGGATACTTGAGTTTGCTAAGTACAGTCTCGTCAATCTTGGGCTTACCATTCTCAGTAAACACACTAGGTTTCCAGTTGTACTTGACCATTAGTCTGTTGGCTATGTGGTCGCGTGATGCTGGGTTAAACTCTACGATTTTAATCACAGAGAATGTTGCTCCCTCATGTCGGTCTGCTTTAGAGCAGTCACGGTATTTAACTGTGCGCTTTGGTGTTTGCTCTCCCATGTTGACAACCCAGCAAGGGAAGATAGTGTGAAGGTCTTGAAAGATTTCAGCGCGCTGTGCAGCTAAGTCTATGTACAAACTGGCAGCTTTCTTTTCATCAAAGATAAAACCATTTTGTTCCATCTTCCACATTAACTTAGCAACACTATGCTCAAGTGTTAGAGCCTTGGGACTGTAACGTGTAGCTTCTATCTTCTTGAATAAGAGGTTAGTAACTTTCACATCCTGCTCACAATAGACCATCATCTCTTCTGAGTAGACATCCCATGCTGACTCTTGTTTACCATAGTCACCTTTGTATTCCCCAAGTCGGTAGCCCCAAGCTTCTAAAGAATGAGAACCATAGCGATTGGTAGGTAGGTTGTCAGGTTCAGCAGCCCAATCTATACGCACCAAGTCAGACCATATAAGACGAGAACAAACTAGGGTGTCTGTTACTGGTGGAGCCTTGAAGTCTGGGTATAGTTTCTGAATAGCAGGGACATCAAAAGTAATTCCGTTATGAGCGATTAACTCACTGGCTTGCTGTAAGAAAGTCACACCCCTATCAATCTCAGTAGGGCCAAACCTAAAGGTTTTCTCAGTGTGAATATCAAAAGCCACGATACAATGGATGGTGTCTAACACATCCAGAAATCCATTCGTTTCAATGTCTACTATTAATCTCATGCTGTACTCCTAGAAGGGTGTGTCGTAACCCCCCACTAATGAGGGAGCAACATCGAATGGGTTAGCTTGGAATAGCTTCCCAGTTTCGTGATTGTAGTTAAGAGGAATGGTCATGCCTGTGGACTGTCCCGTATACCTGTCTTTAAGTATTCGGAATGTCGTGGTCTGTCTTTCATTGATGTCTTCAGCTTGCTGATTACGCTCAAGTCCAAACATAAAATGGCACCAGAATCCTATAGCACGACTACCTTTGAAGTGGCGTATCGTTACTCGACCACCCTCTTCGTGAGGCTTACCTTCTGGGGTAGCAAGGTGACTAACCATTGTGATAATGACGTTCAGACGTTTAGCTAACATAGCAATAGCAGCAGTGATACGCTCCAGTTCAACACGCTCGTCAGTACCTTGGCCTGTAGCCAGTGCAGTGAGGTGGTCTATGTAGAATATTTCTATTCCATCAGCGTGGTGCATGTACTCAATGTTTGCTTTCACAGTGTCCCACTCACAGACCCCGAAGCTATCGTATAAACGAATGCGGTCATGGGCTGTGATTTCGTCCAGTGCAGTCTTACGTTCTTCAGCAGTCCAAGCACCGTCAGGCACATGGAACATTTTGCCAGCACGTTTACCTGCTAATAGTATGGCTGTTTCTTTTGGCTTCTGCTCTAAGAAGAACACACCAACAGTCTTCTCCAGTTCATACATGTCGTGAACTATTTGCTGAGTAAGGAAGTCTGTTTTACCTACACCAGTACCAGCACCAACAGCGTATAGCTCACCCTTTCTGCGTCCATAGGTAGCCTTGTTAAGCTTGTCTAAGTACCAAGGCAAGCCCCACTCCACTGGTGCATCTAACTCTTCACG
>Ga0208814_1000525_pt1 | contig 22932 bp, 32 predicted proteins | sample MalvirAntarct_55_FD_184253 | JGI IMG/M metagenome (GOLD analysis project Ga0208814, IMG submission 184253) | Marine viral communities from the Global Malaspina Expedition - Malaspina viral metaG Antarct_55 (SPAdes) (version 2) | ecosystem: Environmental > Aquatic > Marine > Oceanic | place...
GTACCTTCTGGAAAATAAATTGCATTTGCAGAACTATCAATCGCAGCCTGAATAGCCGCAGTGTCATTCGCACTTCCATTGCCCACAGCACCAAAGTCTTTAACAGATACAGTCTCGCGTAACTTAGCTTGAACAGTAGTAGCAACTGCACCAGTACCAGCAGGGGTGTAAGACACTAGATCAGAGCTAGTAGCGCCTAACGCCATAGCTGTATTAACCATGACTTCAATAGTACTTAGGTTAGGGGGTGCAACAGAGAAAGTTAATACTGTACCTGATACACTGTATCCATCTTTTTGTTGATAGACACCATCAATATAAACTTGAGTATTGTTCTCAGAATCCGGATTAGAACCTAGAGTAAAGGCTACTGTAGAACCATTACCAGTAAAGTTATAAGGAGTCCAAGAAGTAAAAGCTGTGTCCCCATCATAGTTTTCATAAAAGCCTGTCATATCTTACCTCATAGGAATAATGCTAATAGAAGAACCTGACCAGTCGGCATTGTCTGCCATCTGTACAAGCTCTGCTGCTTCAGCTCGGAACTTACCTTCCCACTGTGCAGCTTCTTCTGGATTCTTTGTATATAAAGAGAGTTCTACTAATGAACCATAAATTAACATACTAGTAGCTTGCTGAACAAACCAATTAGTATCTGTGTCGTTGACAAGATTAGCTGTAGCATAATAGTAGTAAAGATCAGCAGCAGTGATAGTAGAAGAAGGTCCAATAATAAACTTGTTCTGCTTACGTGCAAAGTACTTAGGCTGTCCTGTCTCATTAGATATTTGTTTTGATACAAAAGCCAAGTCTTTACGCTGTAGTTCAACAGTACGTCCATTAATTCCAACAGTTAAAGACTTTGTTTCAATATAATTATCAGGAAGTGTAATTGTGTTATTGGATACTGTGACAGTAGTGAAATCTTCCGACACAGGAAGACGAAGAACTCTAGTAGCTCTATCTTGAGCTATGTTAATAAAAGAGTTCAGCGTAGGATCAGATATATCTGTGCGGTTTCCCCAGTCTTTAACTAAAGCTCTTAGTTCTCCTAGATTATTTGCTGCCATTATATGCGTCCATAGTCTGTACGAAGTTTCAAGTAACTGCTATCGCGCAGTCTTGCCATCATCTTTGCCTTCAAAGAAGGGTCATGAAATAGCTCATGCATAGAACAGTTCCATTCTTTGCACCAAGCATTAATTAGATTAAGAGGAATACTAGCAACCTTACGTCCAAAGGTATCTTTGTTAGTTCGGTTTAGATTATTGTTAGCTTCAATCTTATTGTTCTTAAAGATTGAGCTATAGTCTTGAGTAGTACCGATGCTAAGAGTGTCATCGTTGTTTTGAATAATATGGGTATAAACGTCAGACATAGATACTCCTAGAATAATAGAAGGCTGGAGCGTCTGTTAAGACACCCCAGCCTGTGTAGCACTTAACATTAGCTTACGTTAAGATCACGAATCGAACCAGAGGCTGCTTCGTTCTTAGAAGCTAGAGTGTACTCAACCAGCAACTGCTTAGACTCGAAGTCACCAGTCTTGGCGATATCGCTAGTCTGGAAGTCACGATAAGTATCAACAGAGAACATATCTGGCTGAAGAACCAAAACAGTTTCGTTGAGCATAAGGCGGTTAGGTACCACTGACAACTCACCATAGTCAGATACGTAAACGTCTACTGCGTTAACGATGGTCTTGTCATCTACGTTCTTGAACTTAGTAGCGTTACCAGTGAAAGCAGTAAGCTTAGCTTTCTGGAATGCGTTACACATGATGATGGAAGGAGTTCCACCCTGTACCCAGCAGTCTTCAATAACGCCAGTTAACAAAGCTTCAGTGAAGTCACGATCAGTACCAGCAGCACCGATGTCAGTACCGTTTCCATCAGGAGCGTCACCACCGGAGCCGAAGCTACAGTTAGTTCCCAACCAAGAAGTAACAGAAGCCAACTCACGAGCAGTACCAGAAGCAGCGCCAGCAACCTGTGCTTTATCAGTACCAACTAGAGTCTTCTCCATGTCACGCTTGAGTTCCATTCCCTTCTTAGCTAGCTGGTAAGCCATCTGAGAAGCGCGTCCCGCAGCATCAGCTGCTTCGTTAGAACCAGATACGCTTACAGTCTTAGAAGCGATCTGAGTGTAGTTACCTACACGTACAGAAGCAACAGACTCAGCGGCTGGAGCAGCAGCGCCTTCAGCAACTTTGTTGTCAGAGGCAGCAGTTAGGTCATCAGTCTGCCACTCGTGATAAGTACCAGAAGCTGTGCCTTTACCTACGTTAGATATAAAGGGCGTGTCAGTAGGTGCAATGTTGTATATAATATCCGCGAGGTCTTCACGGATTCCTTTAGTTCCATAAGTTTCAAATACGGGGTTAGCCATTGTAGTATTCCTTTAAAGTATAATTAAGAAGTCAGTGATAGAAGAGCAGATGCTGCATCCTTCACTGAACCAGAGCGTTTTAGCTTTTGACGTTGTTCCTTAACGGCGCGAGCTTTTCGTGTCTGTGCATCTGCTGGCGAGGACGCTTTAACTTTCTTCTTAATAATAGGCTGTCGCTTTTTCTTAACGGTAGCTTTCTTACTAACAAGTTCATCGTAAAGTCGAGCCTTGTTCAGCACTGCAATGTCACGGGCGGTAACAATGTTGCTTAGGTCGGAGTCTGCATAACCCGCTTCCTTTGCATATTCGATAACACCTTTTTGAAAGTCAGGAGATATCCACTCAGGTAATACTTGAGATAGTTTCTCTTGCTCCAAAGCTACGAGCTTAGTTCGCTGCTGTTGCTGCTGTGCTTCAGCTTGTTGCTTAGCTTGTTTAAAGCCTTCAATGTTCTGACGTAGATTAGACTCTATGTCTTGAACTTGCAACTGCTGTCGTACATAAGCTACGGGATCAGCATCTTTATCAATCGTAGTTAGCAGTTCTCTAGACTTAGTAACCTCCGCCATTTGTTGAGTAGCAGCTAGTTCCATAAGTTGAAGATACTGTTGCCTTTCACTACTTAGGTTAGTCTTAAGATTTTCAAGTTCCTTAGACTCGTCCTGTAGCTTCTGGACTCTCTTAGTGTAATTCTTCTCTAGTTGATATCCCTTCTTCAACTCTTCAAGGTTAACTTCATACTCTTCACCGTCTACCTTAACGGTATGCAGCGTATCCTCTGAAGTCTCCTCTTGAGTATCTGATTGATTATCTACTTCGTCAGAATCCCCCACATCTGAGTCACTGTCTGCGTCATCCTCTACGCCTTCAGTGTCTTCCTCTTCTTTAGTCTCATCGTTAGACTCGTCTTCAGAAGCGACCTCTTGAGTTTCCTCTTCGAGGGTTTCTTGCTCTAGCTCTTCTTCCTTAACTTGCTCCACAGGGGAGGGTGTCAAAAGACTTGCTACTGCGCTTTCAATACTTGAACTATTATCGACATCCACTTGGGGTAGTCTCCTATTAATTTATTAAGTTAATCTATGTATATATTATACCACACTTTGAATCAAAAGTAAAGAACTATTTAACCTTTTGTTGATATTCATAGTTGGACACATAGCCTTCTACTACATCTTCAAACATATCTATTGACTTTTGCAAGTACCATAGTTTGTCACGTTCTTCAGATTCTTCTGCTACGGACCATGCTGTAGCTATACTAGACTTAATATCCTTAAGAACCTCGGTTAGGAGATCCCCTCGAAGTAGCTCACGGGCTGTATTAGCTTTCTGTTCGTCAGTCAAATTACATCTCACTCATTCGTAGTTTACTGTCACCGATACCAACAGGGCGTTTTTGTTGTGCTTCAAGTCCTAGCTCTGCTGCCTCTTTCTTTTTCATCCACTCAAACTTCTCACGCTCAAACTTCAAGCCTTCTAGTTTAAGCTGGAACTCAGCCTGCTTCATCTGAGCTTCTGCCTGCTGTGTCTGGGCTTGTACCTGCTTAAGCTGAGCATCAGCAACATCTTTCTGTGCTTCGCCTTGAGCTTGTACCATCTCAGCAGACGGTTGTGTCTCAGGTGGTTGTACGTCACGAGGATCACCAATAAACTGACCTGAGTTCTTATAGCCAGCGTTTTGAATGAACTCTGTAGCTAGTGTATGTACATGCTCTGCATTGATAAGATAACCAAAGCGTGTCTCTCCAATACCACGTAGCATAGTTGAAATGTTATTAAGGTGCATCAACTGTTGATCTTTGTTCTGGTTACCTAGACCTACAGTGACAGTCATGTCAAAGCGATCCTTCCAGTCAAAGGGGGAAACAGGTACGAAGCGACCACGTAGCTTTACAATGTCAACCTCAGCATTGTTAGTACGGCTCATTCGATATAGTTGTAGGAACAGTTCTTTAACACCTGTCTCTGCAAAGATGCGAGCAATAAGCTGAATCTTCTCTTGAGCAGCAGTCATTACTTGATTAACAGCAGTGGCCGCAGTGTTGGATGTAAGAGCAGAAGCGTCAAGACCTTGCGTCATACGCGACACTCCCACTCTGTCCTCTCTCTCCTTCTCTAGCTCGTTAAGGAAAGGGAAGGTAGCATTACCTAGCTGAGGCACTGGAAGCTGTCGTACTGCACCCTGTACCTTCTCACGGACGATACCACCAATACGGTTGTCAATAAGATCCTGCAAGTTAACCTGATTTTCTACAGCAGCGTAACGTCCAGCATTAGACAATGCTAGGTTGTCAAGAGTATGTCGGAACATCTTGCTTCGGATTTCCTGAATGTCTTTAACCAAGTCAGCAATACTAACGCCAGTAAACTTATGCGGCATCATAATAGGTGACAAGTTAATAATAGGTATCTCGCCTATCTCTTCTTTCTCAAGTACAGAATTACCTACCATATGAACTACAAAGAGTTTCATCTTATCATCTTCGTCATCGAAGACTTTGACCCATGCCTTTGTGTATTCAACAATAGTGTCGTTGTTAAACTCAGTCCCCTCAGCTACGTCACCGAAGCGAGCATCTTCTACTTGGTTTCTAATTAAGCTAGATCCGTGTCCTTCCGATATATCATCACGCTCAAAGCCATAATCAATCAGTGATCCAATACTAACGTCTTGTACTCTCGCAACGAAGTCTGAATCCTTGATGCTTTTGCTTCTCGCTTTAATCCTAAACTCAGAGGATGGGATACAATCAACGACTGGACGACCGCGATTGTTAGTACGGCGAATAGTAACATCATAGAGATTGGGGTCTTGTTCATTGATTTCTTTGTGTACAAGTTCTACTTCCTCTTCTTCTTCAAGAGCATCAACTTCAATCTGTTCAATAGCCGTAAAGTTCTGTATGTCACATATTTCGTCTTGTGCCCAACTTACTTCTACAAGACCATTCTTCATTAGTAAAGCATCTTTGAACCAAGTATATAATACTGAAAAGCCATCACATCGCTTATCAAATATATAGTTTAAATAGTCTGTAGCCTGTTGCGCTTCTGCTACATCCTCTGCACCCATAGGCTCAAACTCTACAAAAGTATCACCTGATGCGAATATCTTCATTAGCGAAGGCATGATACCTTCTACTGTCTTCAAGGTGTCTCGTGTTACCACTGAAGAGAACCCTTCTTCCTCATCACCAAAAGGCTGACCATAGTAATAGTCAAGTGCCTCTGCCTGTTGATCTGCAAGATCTCCGTTAGCCCATGAGTCAGCAGCGTTAAGTTCTCTGTTAACTACCTCTGCTAATAATTCGTTTGTAATACCTGTATCCATTTATACATTACTCCAGTTCTTAATAGGAAGCGACCGATCACTATAGTCAGTCCAGTTTTGTGTCTTACCTGCTACTGCGAATTGAGCGCACATAACAGCATATCGAGTTGCGGACATAATGTCATCTTTCATTGGTACAATCTTTCCATCCTTTCTGTGATACGATCTAAACTCTTGGAACCAATCATGCAAATGTGAGAACACTTTAAACCTACCTGTCTCCATACGCTGTAGCATCTCCATGATTGAAGGTTCAATGAAGTTGTTACCTTTACCCGTATCACCAGAGACTTTAGGATTACGTGCCCAGTCATGCAGCATGTTAACTCCCTGATCTCTGTACTGAGAGGCTAAGCTCACACCGCTGCCCTTATCGCTCTGTAAGCCATCTTTAGGCCAAGCTATAGGTATCCATGCAGGTCGTTGCTTAATCGCCGCAGAATGGATTATAGCGGTCTCCTGACGGCTTGCATAGGTGTCGTAGATGTAATATGTATCACTGTCCTCATCTATAGCTATCCAAACTACAGCAGTGGGGTGATCATATCCAAAGTCTAATCCGCCTATTCTCTTCCAATGCTCAGGTATCTCAAAAGGTTCAGTGATTAATGAGTCCTCTGACACAGGGAATACAAGACCAGAACCAAATACAGGAATACCTTGACTTCTTAGTTTCCTCTCATGCGGAGGATACTGTGCCAATAACTGTTCCTTTGTATCTTCATCTAAGTGTGGAGCATCGTCCCACGTAGCTTGTATTAACTTCTGTCCTTTCTTGATGTCATTCATAAACTGATTGACAACAGGAGTCATACCATCCTCTGGAGTGAACGTCATCATAACGTAACCGTTCGTGGCTACTGTACGAGTAATACACTGCGTATAGATGTTAGAGGGTGGTTGCTCATCTAGCCATACCCAGTCAACAGGACGGCCATAGAACTTCTCTTCACCCATCTCATAGGACTTAAAGCCAATACGAGACCAACCATCAGGCTTACCCTTAGCATCGTGGTGCTGTACCATAACGCTGTCATAGGTATTACCTGTTGCTCCTCGTCTCCTAGTCTTCTCACCTATGTGAGCTAGAGGAACCATACCTGTACCGAAAGACTCTTCACTCTCAGCTAGACCAAATAGCTCTGTCTGTAGAATATCTCTAGTGGTGTCATTAGATACACCAGAAGCCCAGCAGTAGATAGGCTTATCAAACTTGTTACCTTTCCACCAGTCGGGATATAACCCTGTTAGATGACAGGCAGTGATGTATGCACCACTTGTTGACTTGCCAATCTGGTTAGCACACATGGCTAATACCTGATGCGCCTCATCAGTGGCGTTAGCCAGTCCTCTCTGCCATTCATACAGATTGAAGTTGTCCTTCTTGTTAAATCGGACTCTATCTTTCTGTTCTCGTAGTAGCTCTAGTAGCCGTACCTGCTGTTCTTTAGGCAGGCGGGCTATCTCTTCAGGAGCTAGTTGCATTCTTTCGTGCAGGCTTTACCTGCTTAGCTTGTGATAAGGCTGCTTCAGATAAGGCTAACGCTGTAGTTAGTCTAGCAATAAGAGATCGTTGCTCTTCTACTTCTATCTGTAGTGTATCGAAGTTGGGTCTGTTGTATTGCAGTAGCATATACTCGCCTTATGGTAGAGTTAGTGTATTTCTTCTGGGAGAACATCTATAGTCTGGGTCTTACCTAAGATAGCTAGAAGTTCTTTCTGTAGTTCATCATCCTTTAGATCTTTGGCATCTTTGTCTGTCAGTACCATCTCCATAGGCTTGTCATAACCAGCTCTATAGAGAATGTCTTGCTGTGCCTTTAACCGTATAGACTCCTGCTTAGCTGTCTGAGCTAGTTCAATGATACCTGTTAAAGCCATAGGGACATGAGCGCCTATGCGTTCTTTAACCATTGACTCAACTAAACGCCAGTTATCTCTAAGTCTTGACATAGCACTACTAGCACTGTTAGGGGAGTATCCTGCCTTCGTCCACGACCCACGAGCATTACCCGACTCTACGTAGTACGCAACAAACTGAAGGAAGTTTTCATTAACATCGTACTCTGAAGGATCACTCTTCTTTAAGAGTTTAACCTTCTTACGCATTGCAGCATCTTCTGACATATTGACCCTCTACCGCTACATGATCGACACAGTCGGTACATGCACGACACATCATTACATAGTTGTTATAGACAATGTGAATAGTGATAATAAGTATGTTAATCACTGAATATAAATAGCAGCGTATCCCTATTTACTTTGTTGTCTTTATAGATATATTATACCATACTTTTAAGCAAATGTAAAGAAGTATTTACTATTATTTCTCTGTACCCTATTGTAAGATGATTAAGGCTATGAAAGTTTTAGAATCCCGCCAGAGAGAGCGTTGAACCTTTCCCCCAATTCGTCCACGTAGCGATAAGGGGGTAGGGGGTGCTACTAAGAATCATTATCATTTGCATTAGTCTTTGATAATCGTTATCATCTATGAAGTATTGGCACAGACTATGACACTATCTATTGGCATAGACTATGACGATAGTTGTAACATGTTATAAATCTAGGGCGACTATGTGTGTGTGCCGGTGTAACCATGCCCAGACCTATATCATTCAAATCAATGCCCATACAATAACTATAACATATTGTTATATCAATATTTATTAATATATTATCTGATACCACAACGCATGCAATACCCGTGCCAACCCTTAAATATGCACTATATGACCAATACCTTTAATTTGGTCACGCCACCATAGCCCCTCTACAATCCCGTATAAGCTCGAATAGCGTTGGATAACATAGGCCCTGATAAAATAGATAATGCTACAGGCGACAATTAAGGCACCTTAAACGCCATCCGAAATAACAAAAATCACCTTAAATATCTACAATATGACTAATAACTTTAATTTGGTCACAGCAATACCTTTAATTTTGTAGTCTTTTATTAATTTGTTATTGACAACACCCAGCAAGTCGATAAAATGGTCACATCCCAACAGGGAAAAACGACAAATAAATGCAAATGAGAATCATTCTCAACAACTAAAAAGGTTATATATTATGAAGATTATCACTATAAAAGATGCAAAGTTTTTAGCTCAAGAATTAATCCTTGGGACTGATATCAAAAACAGAATGACTGACGCGGTGCGTTCAACATACGCCGCACACGTTAGTGGAAACTCTGGAGCTGAAAAGGTACTGGTTACACTCTGGGAGACTTGCGCCGATGATAAGCCAACGCTTGCTGTTGTTCGCGCCATATTTAACAGAGTCACCAAAAAGATGCACAAGGAATTAGAAATTGACAAACGCGCCATGGTCGTTAAAGATGGCAAACTTGTTGAAGCCCAGCTTAGAGGTTCAAAAGGTGGCGATGCTGGCGGCGATGGTGAGGGTACAGTTGAAACTCTAGGTCTGGTTGCCGCTCAGGATGCGGACGACCTGAAAAAAGCTTGGAAAGTACTGGCCGCGCATGCCGACACTGTAAGCGATCCTGAAGTTAGTGCCGCGCTCAATATAGCACTAGACATGATGGACGCTATATAAACTTATAACATGTTATAACTTAGGAATATCAACAGAGACTGTTTGACTAGAGCAGTCTCGATTGATACACTTATAATCTAACAAAAGGAAATAAAAATGCATAAATTAAAAGATGATTTTATAAGCTTAAAAGCTCAAGCAACTGCGGCGCGATACTTGGCAGAGAAGCGCCACAAAAGAGAAGCCGCGATGATACGGATTACGGGTTACTTAACACTAGCGGCGGGTTCACTTGTACTCTTAACTATAGTGAATTGGTTTATTATCGGCGTATTTAGCGCATAATATTTATAACATGTTATAACTTTGGAGAATAAAATGAATGGCTTTATAGTATATGACGGTCCCAGTGTATTAGATGGGCAACCTATAATTGCAATTGCTACCCTTAAGACTAGTAATGCTAAGACGGGAAACATGATACAGACTTGGATAATGCGACGCGATATAGAGCCGCATCTAGCTATAAAATCCGGTGATGATGTATCAGTTTGCGGTGGTTGTATACAACGTCAAGGACTAGGCGGGGCCTGCTATGTAGCAGTGCATCAAGCGCCGCTATCTGTTTACCGATCATTCCATCGGGGATCGTATGCCGATACAATACCAGAGAATAAAATCAACGGTAGAGATCTACGTTTAGGTAGCTATGGAGACCCCGCCGCTGTACCTTATGAGGTCTGGCAGAATCTGATTGACACTGTCAAACCATCCGTGCATACTGGATATACGCATCAAATAGGGCACCGTAATTTTGATAGGCGTATAGCGGATCTATGCATGATCAGTGCAGACACTCCCAAGTCTGCAAGTAAGGCGCATGGTCTCGGTCTGCGTACCTTTAGAGTTACCACCGATGCTAGTGATAGACTGCCGAACGAGATAGAGTGTTTGGCGGATAGTGAAGGTATCCAGTGCGTAGATTGCGGTATGTGCAATGGTAAGAATGATAGCGCCAACATAGCTATCACTGTGCATGGTTCGCTGTCTGCCCGATACTCTGATAAATTCGAGCGTATTAATGTAATTAACTTATAACATGTTATAACTTTGGAGAATAAACAATGACAGATCAAGAGATTATTGACCTATTTGACAGCACTAATATAACTATTGCCGAGCTTGTATCGATGACAGGCCGCAGTAAAAAGCAAATTAAACTACTATTAATGAGGGTATAGATATGAATAAATTAGAGATATTAATTCAGGGTCGCGTTGAAGACTTAAGACTAAACACAGAGTGCCAAAAATGGAAACATCTAGCGTATATAGATATCAGTCAAGAGAAGGACGACTATTGCTGGCAAAATGCCATGAAACATGCAGATATTGGTCACGATATCCGTGAGTTCTCACGTAAGTTAGTCGGTGAAAAGTTTGTCAAACGAAGTGATACGAGTGACGCGGTGTTATTTGATCCACGGGTAAAATTGGCATTGGTGTTGTGGAGTGAGGAACATAGCAAGGCCAAAGAGACCTATGAAAAATGGTTAGAGTGTGCTGATTTAAGATCACGGGAGGTGACAGCATGAATATCGATGATGACAACAAGTGTACCACCACGACGACTGACTGGCCTTTAGAGGACGTTACTAACTGGGCTTGTATCCCCCACGGTGACGGGCATGTTGATTTGAATTTCTTTTATCAGGAGGATAGCGACTATAACCCCACCGACAAAATAGTATTGGTTGTTTATCAGGCTTCTGATGATGGCTCACAAACCAACTGTAGTGATCCAGATACGTGGCGAGTTTTTGACTTAGTAGAAAGACCAAAGGAGTAACAAGTAATGAGTATTGTAATGGGTGGTTTACTGCTCGCGTCTATGGCGTGGGCAGTCTGGGAGAGTGAGCTAATGATTGACCAAAAGAAACGCGATGAGAGGGATGATAAATGAGTTATGAACTAAAGTTTGAACCGAACTACCCTGAGTACTGTAATATCTATGACCGTATGCTCTGTCATACATTGATCAGGGAGCTACTGGTCGCGGGGTATTCTGTGACTGTCAATGATGGTGAGGATGACTGTCTAGTGGAGTCGAGGGATTTTGCTGAGATACTAGAGGCCATGTCGCAATCAGGTGAGGATATTATTATTCCCTGTGATTCAGCTGGCGAGGGTGTTGGCTGGTTCTATCTGATCTATTGCAACGGAAGCGAGGGTGAGCCAATGATCTGTTTGTCGGACGTGACATACAACCCCATATGTCAGGATATATATGACAAGGTACAGCGTGTCCTAGAGGATCAGCAGTTATGAATAATCGTATTTGCAATTTGGTATGGGATGACCTATACTTATAACATGTTATAACTTTGGAGAACAACATGATAGTATTTAATTATAAAAGTAAGAAGGAATTAAAAGAAAACATTGGTAAGCCTCTCGACTATATAGAGACAAGCATGTTTGGTGATGAGTATGTACGTGACGGATCTATGATAGGGGCTAATCGTCCACACATTACAGGCAAGGGGCGCGAGTTCTTTGCAGAAGTTTCAATGACTAACGGTTTAATTAAGGCGGTGCAATAATGACTAATAAGATATTAATATTTGAGCTGTATGACAGAGAGTTAGCTGAGAAGGCGTTTCCTTGTATAGATGCAGATTCTACATATGCTGACATTGCAGGCGATGCGTGGACACATACGCTGGATATCTTGCGCGAGGATCCAATGCTACTAAGTGAGGCGTTTGTAGGAGAGTATCTGTCTAGCCTTAGTGAGCTTAATGCGTATCACTCCGAGGTGCTACAGGCTCTAGCTGACGAGGACTACGTAGCTATTGGAAAGCTAGTTGAGAAGGCTATCGGCGCAGTGCATGAGATAGCTATCGAGTACATAGAAGAATACGTTGGAGATCTTTATGAAAACAATCAATACTTACGTTAACAGAAGTAATAACTCTCGTATGATAGAAGGAGCTAGGTATAGTCTTAAAGAGATTTCTATCATATGTGAGGTGTCGTGCGGGTGCTTGCATAATCGCTTTGGATTTAAAAGCGAGTTCAATGACAACGACATACGCAAGGTTAAGACAATTAGCGTGTGGCCTATACTAGAAACTAAGAGCGAAATAATATCAGCGTCATGGCTTAAGAGGAAGTTAATATGATACAGCAAGAGTATAATAATATAATAGATTCAGCGATGGTAGGCATGGAATCAGTTAACGTAGAGGATGCGTTCGCTGTATACAACATGGCATGTGTCTTACAAGAGATGTATCCCAAGCTAGAAGAGGCGAGGGTGGAGGACAATAATGAGTGACGGATGGGCTAAGATGCATCATGCTTGCGAGAAGTGTAGCAGTAGTGATGGTGCGTCGACCAACCATGATGGGTGGGTTACGTGCTTCAGTTGTGGCGAGCGTTACAACTCAGGTAAAACTTATAACAATGTTATAGATAACAACATAGGAATCACGAGTATGGAAGTAGGTAGAGGTAGGCATCAGATGATGCGGAGTATTACGCAGGCTACGTGCGAGAGGTATGGTATCAGCGCAGATGGTGATGATATTATATTCGAGTACAGAGATAAGGACACGCTGGTCTGTGCTCAGAAGGTGAGAGTTAACGGCAGTAAGGACAACCAACGCAGTGCTGGTGTATGGGGTGATGGTGTCTTGTTTGGTCAGCACCTATTCAACAAGGGCGGTAGGTATCTTACGATAACAGAAGGTGAGTTCGATGCTGCCTCTGTCTATCAGATGAGCGGTAGTAAGTATGCCTCTGTCTCTATTAAGAACGGAGCGCAGGCAGCACTAAAGGACTGCAAGAATCAATATGAGTGGATAGATAGCTTCGACAACGTCATCGTGTGCTTTGATTCAGATGATGCAGGTCAGAAGGCCGCGCGTGAGGTAGCTTCCTTGTTTGCAGGTAAGGCTAGGGTTGTCAAGCATCATCCTGATTTCAAGGACGCTAATGAATATCTTGAGCGGTGTCGTGGTGATGACTTCAAGGCGGCATGGTGGGCGGCTGAGATACATACGCCCGATGGCATCATTGCAGGTAAGACGTTATGGGACGCAGTGAATGAGCCGATAGAGAAGGCATCGGTCGAGTACCCTTGGTCTGGTTTAAATAGCTTGACATATGGAATACGCCCTTACGAGCTAGTAACACTGACAGCAGGTAGTGGTGTAGGTAAGAGTCAGGTTATGCGTGAGGTGCTGTATCATGTTCTACGTAATACCGAGAGTAACATAGGTTGTATCTTTCTTGAGGAGTCAGTAGCTAAGACAGGTAAGTCACTGATGTCCTTACATGCAGGCAAGCGGTTACATATTCCAACAGTGGAATCTACTGAAGAAGAGAGGCGTGATGCTTTCAATGCTACTATGGGTACGGACAGGCTATTCTTCTATGATCACTTTGGTTCTACCAGTGTAGAGAATATTGTTGGTCAGGTACGCTATCTATCTAAGGCACATGACTGCAAATATGTATTCCTAGATCACCTGTCTATTATCGTATCAGCTCAAGAGAATGGTGATGAGCGTAAGGCTATCGATGAGGTGATGACTAGGCTACGTATGCTTACTCAAGAGACAGGCATTGCCTTGTTCTTAGTGTCACATCTACGCCGTCCATCTGGCAAGGGACACGAAGAAGGTGCGGCTACATCATTATCTGACCTTAGAGGTAGCGCCTCTATTGCACAACTGTCTGATATTGTGTTAGGATTCGAGCGTAACGGACAAGCTCCCTTAGTAGAGGATAGGAACACCACGTATGTACGAGTGCTAAAGAATAGATTTAGTGGTGAGACAGGGCTTTCAGCCGCCTTATCATATGACCAAGACACTGGACGTATGACTGAGATCACAATGGATGAGGAAATATTATGAGATGCAGCGCATGTGACAGAATACTAACAGAGTTTGAGATGGTTATGCGTGGCCCTGAGAGCGGTGTATTTGTAGATCTCTGTGGCCTGTGCTACAATATTGCGTATGACTTTGAAGATAGAGAGGATAAGCAAGAAGATACACTAGCGATAGTGAGAGGAGAGATAACACATGAGCAAGATTGGTAATGTAATACTTACACTTGAGGAACACGGATATGATTACAATAGACTTGGAAACGAATCTTTCACACGATACGATATGGTGTGCAGGAGTTCAGGATCACAGCCAACCGAAAGCGTCACTGATATTCGACAGAGAACCATTGAAGCAGATGTTAGATACTGCCGATGGCTTGGTCGGCCACAATATAATAGGTTTCGACCATCCGGTCTTAAAGAATTGCTGGCAGGTTGATGCTAAAGTACCTGTATGGGATACGCTGGTCATGGCTCGATTGTTAGATCCTACACAAGTAGGTGGGCATAGTCTTAAGGAGTGGGGCAGACGTATCGGCATAGCTAAGATGGACTTTGATGTTGAAGACTTTGATTCTGGATACACTGATGAGATGGGTGAGTACTGTAAGCGTGATGTTGAGGTGACTACTAAGTTATATTATTATCTTAGGGATAGTCTTAAGAGAGCAGGCTTTAGTGATCTGTCTATACAGATAGAGCATGATGTAGCTGAGATCACAGCTAAGCAGGTACGTAATGGATTCAAGTTAGACTTTGACCTAGCATCTAAGTGGCAGGCAGATATGGAATCGCGCATCGCTGAGATAACGGTGGAGCTACAGGAAAGGTTCCCGCCTATCATTACTATACGTGTCAGCGACAAGACAGGTAAGCGTCTTAAGGATGGTTTCGAGGAGTTTAACGTAGGATCTAGACAGCAGATAGCTAAGAGGTTAGGTAAGCTAGGGGTTAGATGGAAGAAGAAAACACCCACAGGTCAGCCAGTCATTGATGAGACAACACTGGCGAACGTAGACATACCTGAAGCTAAGCTATGCGGTGAGTACTTGGGTCTTGTTAAGCTAAAGGGTATGGTAGATAGCTGGTTAAAGTTTGTTGATAAGGAGACACATCGCATACATGGATACGTTAATAGCTGTGGTGCAGTGACAGGACGCATGACGCACAACAAGCCCAACCTCGCTCAAATCCCTAGTCTTAAGATAGCTAGGCAATGCTTCACTGTAGAGAAAGGTAATGTACTAGTTGGTTGTGATGCTAGTGGTCTAGAGTTACGATGCTTAGCTCACTACATGGATGATGACAACTACACCAATCAGATACTTGAAGGTGATATTCATTCGTTCAATCAGAATGCGGCAGGTCTACCTGAACGCTTCATGGCTAAGACAATGATCTATGGACTCATCTATGGTGCAGGTGATGCAAAGCTAGGTCAGATCGTAGGCGGTGGTGCTAAGGAAGGTAAGGTCATCAGAGAAACATTCCTGACTAAACTGCCAGCGTTGCGTAAGCTGATCGACAAGGCCAAGGGTATCGCTGAACGTAATAAACGTATCAATGGTATTGATGGCAGGTTCATCAAGGTTGAGGAGGACTACAAGGTACTCAACAGGCTGCTTCAGAGCTGCGGTGCTATCGTTATGAAGATCGCTGTACGTAACTGTTGTCATGCATTAGATCGTCTTGGTGTCGAGTACAAACTGGTGGCTCAGGTTCACGACGAATTGCAGATAGAATGCGCTGAACGTGACTCTGTACTTGTAGGTGGTACTGCACGACAATCAATCATAGACGCTGGTGTCGAGCTTAATATGCGATGTCCTATGGACGCTGAGTATCGTATAGGGTCTAACTGGAGTGGAACTCATTAAATTAATTTACTATCCGAGTGGATATTGGGAGAAATATATGATATAATATTACTATAGAGTTACTTAAGAAGAAGAGAATATAAGATTACATTCAATGTAATTCTATTTAATGGTACATAGACTTAATAGTTAACAACAAAGAGAGAAATAATATGGAAACTAAACCTGTAGTAGTAGCATGCGAACTTCACTGGCCATTCCTGAACAAGCCTAACGACATGAGCGGTAAGTATCAGGTGGATATTGGTAAGCTATCCTCGAAAGCGGTTGATGCCCTTTCAGCAATGAGCATTCAAGTACGTAACAAAGGCGATGATCGTGGTAACTATGTCACGGTTAAATCAAACCATCCTATCATGCCTGCCTTCTCTGGCATGGATGCAGTGGACTCTACACTGATCGGTAATGGCACTAAGGCTAACGCAGCCCTTAAGCCATACCACTGGGACTTCAAAGGTAAGAAGGGTATCTCCCCTAGCCTAGCTAAGCTTCTCATCACCGAGGTGGCAGTGTATGATAAGGACGGTGGTGGTGAGGGCGGTGTTAACATGGACGATGTTATCTAATGCTTCTAATAGATGCTGATGTCTTTAGCTACCGTATAGGGTTTGCCTGCAACGAGGAGACTGAAGCGGTTGCCCTATCCCAGCTAGATAACTTGGTGTTACAGACGTTGGTAAGGAGTTGTGATGATGCAGCTCCTTACCAGCTCTACCTCACAGGTAAAGGTAACTTCAGGATAGACCTAGCTACAATCAAACCCTACAAAGGAACACGCAACTCAGAGAAACCAATACACTTCCAAGCACTACGTGATTACATGATTGAGAAGTGGGATGCATATGTTGTTGAGGGACAGGAAGCTGACGATGAGATTGCCACCGCAGCTACACTCCACGGAGACAACACAGTAATATGCAGCGTTGATAAAGACTTTCTGCAAGTACCATGTCGCTTCTATAACTTTGCTAAAGATGAGTGGACTACGGTTAACGAGTGGGAAGGGTTGTACTTCTTATACAAGCAGATGCTTACAGGTGACAGAGTAGATAACATACAAGGTTGCGCTGGCATAGGTGAGGTCAAGGCCACTAAAGCATTAGAGTGGTGTACAACAGAGGAAGAGTTATACCAAGCAGTTGTAACATGTTATAAGGGAGATGTTGAAGCTGTCTACGAGAATGCACGATTGTTATTCTTACGTAGAGTCCCTGAAGAATGGTGGGTAGATCCTGTAACTAGGTCAGAAACATACAAGGGAGTCAACCCAGCGGGAGGTACGCCACCACAGTCACCAAGCACTGCTAATATAGACAGTCTTGAGAAGCTTCAGATAAGGACAAGCAGATGACACAGAAACGTACATTAGTACCACGGACTAGAGCAGATGGTAAGTGGACAGAGGCGAGGTATTGGGGATTCATCCGGTCAGCACTCAGAGATGCAAACCGTAGATTCCCACCACGCTATGCTGCTAAGGCAGCAGCTAAGAAGACTGTCACTGGACATCGCCATCGCTTTGAGTTCCAATGTGCTGAGTGCACAGAGTGGTTTAAAGATAAGGAGGTACAGGTGGATCACATCATACCAGCAGGAACATTAAGAAAGTATGATGACCTTCCACATTTTGTTGAGAATATGTTCTGCGAAGCAGATGGTCTGCAAGTGTTATGTAAACCATGTCACCAGCTAAAGACAAACGCTGAACGTGAAGAGAGGAAATCAAATGACTAAGCATTTAGTAATACCAGACACACAGTGTAAACCTAACCAGACCCATGACCACCTAGAGTGGGCAGGTAAGTATGCTGCTGATAAGAAACCAGATACGATCATACATCTGGGGGACCACTGGGATATGCCAAGCCTGTCGAGCTGGGACGTTGGGAAAAAGAGCTTCGAAGGCAGACGATACACCGATGACATCGAAGCAGGACACGCAGGTATGCAAGCGTTCCTTACACCTATCAGAGCTGAGCAACGTAGGTTACGGCAGAACCGAAAGAAAGTATGGAACCCACGTATGGTTTACTTGATTGGCAACCATGAGTATCGTATCGAAAGAGCGATAGAGAGTGATTCAAAGCTAGAAGGTCTTATAGGATATAAAGATCTACGCCTTGAAGACTATGGATGGGAGACTCATAAGTTCTTGAAGCCAGTCATTATCGATGGCGTTGCGTACTGCCACTATTTTACTTCAGGAGTGATGGGACGTGCGGTTAGCTCAGCAAGAGCGTTACTAACTAAAAAGCATATGAGCTGTGTAATGGGTCACGTTCAGGACAGGGAGTGTGCATACGATAGAACAGCAGATGGGTCGCGTATTACTGGGTTGTTCGGTGGTATCTATTACAAGCATGATGAGGATTACTTAAACTATCAGACTAATCAATCATGGCGTGGTGTATGGATGCTGCATGAGGTAAACAACGGGCAGTTCGATGAAGCCCCTATCTCGATGTCGTACTTGGAGAAGAAGTATGCCACTAACTTTTAAAGAGGTATGTGAGATATTGTCTAAGGTTGACGAGATTACTTTGCTAGAAGTTTTAGATATTGCTAGTGAGGACATTGTTAATAAGTTTAAAGACAAGATCGAAGAGCGACTTGAATCATTAGAAGAGGACTTAGAAGATGAGCATTAATGACGCTACGCCCCAAGATTGGGATAGACTACGAAAAGAACATCCATCACTAATAGACGAGTCTCTTATGCAGGTATACCATGACATGTCAGAGGACGAAGAAGAAGATTATGTTCATTCGCCTCATCACTACAACACTGGTAACATTGAATGCATCGAAGCAATAGAAGAGTCGATGTCTAGCGTAGCATTCAAGGGATATCTTAAAGGCAACTGCATTAAGTACCTCTGGCGTTATGACTATAAGGGCAAGCAAGTAGAAGACTTACAGAAAGCTCAATGGTACTTAGCTAAGCTGCTGAATGTTGTAGTGTTTGAGAATGAGGAAAATAAGTTATGAAGATAGTTGATAAAGACTTTGAACCTAAAGAAACAAGTAGTACGTATGATAGGATAAGACAGTGCATTGACTCAATGCCTTTCCTAGATGATGACTCACATGACTTCATCTTAGTTGTTACTAGTGCTAACGGGTATACTACTGTAGGTACTAACCTATCGACAAGCGATTCAGTGTTTATACTTGAGTCTGCTAAACTTGGTTTAATTATGGGAGAACCAGAACCTTCAGAGAACCTACACTAGGAGAATAATATGTCAGGTAAAGGAAGCAGCCCACGGCCCATGCCCGATAGAGAAACATTTGAGAATAACTTTGATGCTATATTTAGGAAAGATAAGAAAGACGATAAGCCAGTAGAAACTAACAAAGACAATAAGGAAAAGAAGTAATGGATATTTATCAGAGCTATATTCACAAGAGCAGATATGCTCGTTACCTGCCAGAAGAACAACGCCGTGAAACATGGGACGAAACTGTAGATCGTTATATCTCATTCTTTAAGAACCGTGGTAGCCTTGACAATAAGACTGGAGAAGAGCTAAGAGAAGCTATCACCAACTTAGAAGTTATGCCTTCCATGAGAGCCTTGATGACAGCAGGAGAAGCACTAGACAGAGACAACGTAGCTGGATTTAACTGTAGCTATATTGCTATTGACAGCCCACGTTCTTTCGACGAGCTTATGTACATCTTGCTATGTGGTACAGGCGTAGGCTTCTCCGTTGAGCGTCAGTACGTAGGTAAGCTTCCTACTATTGCTGAAGAGTTCTTCCCCACTGATACGACAATCCATGTCAGCGACTCTAAGATAGGGTGGGCTAAGGCATTCAGAGAACTAATTAGTCTTCTGATTGTAGGACAAGTGCCCAGCTGGGATGTCAGTCGAGTACGTGCTGCTGGAGAGCCGCTAAAGACCTTTGGTGGTCGTGCTTCTGGACCTGCTCCACTAGTAGACTTGTTTGCCTTCACTGTAGGGCTATTTAAGACCGCTGCTGGACGTAAGTTAACAAGCGTGGAATCCCATGACCTGTGCTGTAAAGTAGCTGAGATCGTAGTTGTGGGTGGTGTACGTAGGTCTGCATTAATCAGTCTATCTAACCTGTCTGATGATCGTATCCGCAGAGCTAAGCATGGACAGTGGTGGCTTGATGCACCCTATCGTGGTCTAGCTAATAACTCTGCATGTTATACAGAGAAGCCAGACTTTGAAGCCTTCCTTAATGAATGGAGTAGTTTATATGAGAGTCGAAGTGGAGAGCGTGGGTTCTTCAGTCGAGTTGCTAGTCAACGACAAGCTGCAAAGAATGGTCGCCGAGATCCTGACCACGAATTTGGAACGAATCCTTGCAGCGAAATCATCCTTAGACCAAACCAGTTCTGTAACCTCTCAGAAGTTGTCGTGCGATCAGACGATACAACTGAAAACCTCCACCGAAAGGTACGTCTTGCAAGTATTCTTGGAACTCTCCAAGCTACCCTGACAGACTTTCGATACCTACGTAAGAAATGGCAACAGAACACTCAAGAAGAAGCATTGCTTGGGGTATCTATGACAGGAATTCAAGATTGTAAACTAACTAATGGAGTAAAGAATGGACTACCTGATCTACTTGAAAGCCTCAAGCAGCAAGCTGTTGTTACAAATAAAGAATGGGCTAAGAAACTCGGCATCAATCAAGCTGCCGCTATTACTTGTGTCAAGCCTAGTGGTACTGTCTCTCAACTTGTGGATTCTGCTAGTGGTATTCACGGCAGATTCTCCCCTTACTACGTTCGCCGCGTCAGGGCTGATATTAATGATCCACTATGTGGTGTATTATCAAATGCAGGAATAACATCAGAGGTTGATGTGAGGTCACCGAACACTCTAGTGTTTAGTTTTCCTCAGAAAGCACCAACAGGGGCTGTGATGTCTGCCTCTCAAACAGGAATGGAACAGTTGGAACTATGGGATGTATATCAGAAACATTGGTGTGAACATAAGCCGTCTATTACTGTGTATTACAAAGACAGTGAGTTTCTTAATATTGGTAGCTGGCTTTATAATAACTTTGATGATTGTAGTGGTGTGTCATTCTTGCCCTTCAGTGAACATACTTATGAACAAGCACCATACGAAGAGATTACTAAGGAGCAATACAAAGAAATGAAGGCAGCGATGCCGAAGGAGATATCATGGGACATCACAGAGGCAAGTGATGTTACTGAAGGGGCACAGACATTAGCATGTACAGGAGGGGCATGCGAGATCTAGATTAACTAAGCCGCTGTTTACACTACGTAAGCAGCGGCTCTTTTAAACTACTTTTTCATATCCATTATCTTACCAACACCACGTATACCGAACGAGCTACTGATTGCAATGAACAGCAAATACTGATACCACTCAGGTAGCGTACCAAGAACTGCAAAGCTCTCACCTACCCTGACAATGATAGCAGGGTCATCCACTGCAATAGAATATCCAATCATAAACACAGGCGCTGCTAACACAATTGTCCAGAACTCATCTTTCCACGAGTCCTTCGAGGCATCAGCCATCTTAGATTCCCAGTCAGCATCGTTCTGTATGACAGACATCTTTGCTTGGTGTTTCGCCTGCTTCTCCTCTGCCTTATTACTAAGGTATCCTTTAACAAGACCCGCAACAGGGGCGATTAAACTTGATAACATATCTTACTCCAATAGTGCAGGTATAACAGGGAATGATCTACTAACATCCTTAAGTACAGCAGATACTACATCTTCAGGTGACATACTTCCTGACATGATAGCACTAATGCCATTGATTAAATCGTTACCCTTACCGAAAGCGGGGCCAAGGATAGCAGTAGTGGGATCGACACCATAGTTACTAGCACGGAAAGGATCTATTGCAAACGACAGACCACCAATGTAAGCAATAGAGCTTATAAGGTGCCCTATTGCATCCTTGTCTTCCCATCGTTCGGTGTCACCTGTCTTGATCAGCTCACGTAAACCAGATGCCATAACCTGAGTGGCTAACATCATGCCAATGTAAGGTGCAATAGCAGCAGCTTGCTTAATCTTCTCAGGTGGTGTTCCGTTAGCAACCATAGAGTTATACCAGCCCTTCATCACCACGTTGTTAAACACAATAGAGAATGACTTAAGCTGTGCAATTAACTTGAACCGCTCATCTGACATCCATGCAGGCTTCTGTACCATACGAGGACGCATGACAGTATCTTCGACTACGTTAAGAACACCAACTCTAAACTGCTCGTTGTAGTATGCGTCTTTCTTACCACCTCTAAGGTGCCAGTTATAGGCTTGAGATATATTGAGTCCAGCCTCTGCAAACTTATCACCAATACGTAGCTGCTCTTCGATGTTACCTTCTTTAATAGCAGTAGAGTACTTAACTAGATCAGCTCTGAATCCTTGCTCTGCTAAGATAGCTGATGTCATACGTAATGCTTCTGTCCATTGTGGCGTGAGGGTCATGTTGTAAAAGAAGTTCTCAAGATTAGTAATCCTACCTCCAATCTCATTGTCACCAAGACGAGCTGCCGCTGTGTTCTTTAGCTCATAAGCAGTAATGCCTAAGTCTTGAATGATGTCGCCTTTATTAACAAGCTTAGCTGCATCAGTAAACGCAAGACCACGACCATGCTTAAACTGCTCCTTGATTATACGAGCGGTTAGCTTACCAGCAGATGTAATAGCCTTACCTGTTTGTCCTGTCTTAGAGGCTACAACAAACACCTCAGCCAACGAAGGAAGAATAGATAGCGGAAGTAACGTAACACTTAAACCAGCACGTATAGCGTTCTGTGCAGTTCTAATGCCTTCCCCTTGTGATACATCTAGGTTACGAGTAGGGATACGCTGAGATAGATTCATCATGTTAGCTAGATCGTTAACCACCGTCTCTGTATTGTAGTTAATACCCTGTGCTTTTGCATCGTCTAG
>Ga0208814_1000529_pt1 | contig 22856 bp, 22 predicted proteins | sample MalvirAntarct_55_FD_184253 | JGI IMG/M metagenome (GOLD analysis project Ga0208814, IMG submission 184253) | Marine viral communities from the Global Malaspina Expedition - Malaspina viral metaG Antarct_55 (SPAdes) (version 2) | ecosystem: Environmental > Aquatic > Marine > Oceanic | place...
CACCGGATGGCCGTTGGCGAACAGGCCGGCGGCGTGCTCGATGAAACGTTCGAACCAGCTCAGCTTGTAATCGAACTTCGGCCCCGGCTGCGGATTGCCGTTGGGCAAATAGAGGCAGGCGACGATCACCCCATGGGCGGCGGCTTCGAGATAACGACTGTGGGTATCGTCCGGATCGCCCGGTAAGCCGCGGCGGATTTCCAGTGGGTCGTCGCCCTTGGCCAGGATCGCCACTCCGTTCCACGACTTCTGCCCCTGCCAGATGGCGCCGTAGCCGGCCGCGCGAATGTCATCGATTGGGAAATCGGCGTCCTGCGCCTTCAGCTCCTGCAAGCACACTACATCCGGCTGTTCGCGCTCCAGCCATTCGAGCAGGTTGGTCCGACGGGCACGGATGCCATTGATGTTGAAGGTGGCAATTTTCAGGGAGTCCACAGGTAGCCTCGCGCCGATAGATGACCCATTTGTGACTCGCCTACACACGGCGTGGTTCGACGTATTTCAGTTACCGGTGGGCTGAAGCCCACCCTACAGACCGTAGTGATACGAAACCCCGCGCCAGCCGCACATATACATACGTAGGGTGGGCTTTAGCCCACCAGAAAATCCCAGAGGCTTGCTCAACGCACCTCCCAGTAGCCCGGCGCGTTGTAGATCTGCTTCAGATAATCGATGAAGAAGCGGACCTTGGCCGGCAGATAGCGCTGCTGCGGATACACTGCCTGGATGTCATAGGCCGGCAAGGCGTACTCGTCGAGCACCGTCACCAGCTCGCCGCGCTTGAGTTCGGCCTGGATTTCCCAAGTCGAGCGCCAACCGATACCCAGGCCCTGCTTGACCCAGTCGAATAAGAGTTCACCGTCGTTGCAGTCGAGATTCCCCGCCACCCGCACCGCCACCTGCTTGCCGTCGCGCAGAAAGGTCCAGCCACGTTGTTGCCCGCCTTGCAGGTTGAAGGCCAGGCAATTGTGCCGCGCTAGATCTTCCAACATGCGCGGTACGCCCTGACGCTCGAAGTAGTCCGGCGAGCCACAGACCACACGGCGATTGGGGAACAGCTTGACGGCAACATAGTTGGGATCAGTCACCTCGCCGATGCGAATGCCCATGTCGTAACCGTGGCGCACCAGATCGACCACGCTGTCGGTGAAGTTGAAGGACAGCTGCAGGTCCGGATAGCGCGCCTGGAACGCCGGCGCGTGCGGGCCGATGTGTCGACGTCCGAATGCAGCGGGCGCCGAAATCACCAGGTGCCCGCGCACCGAGGTGCGGTCGTGGCTGATGCTGGCGTCCGCTTCATCGAAGTCCTTGAGCAAGCCGCGCGCGCGTTCCAGGTACTGCTCGCCCAGATCGGTTAGCGCCAGCCCGCGCGTGGAGCGGTGCATCAGCTTGACGCCCAGGTGTCGCTCCAGCGCATCGAGTCGGCGGCCCATCACCACCGGCGTCACGCCTTCCTTCAGCGCAGCGGCCGCAAAGCTGCCATTTTCAGCGACCAGCACGAAGCTGTGCAGGGTTGTGTAGCGATCCATTCGATACTCCTGATATCGACAGAACTGAAGTTTCGGCCAATTCCCTCGTTCCGACCAGCCCTTCATGCTTGGGCCACGTATAAAAACTATCGAAACAGAGCCGTTCACGAGCTTGCGAGCTAGAGACCTGCAAGGCAAAAGCAGGCGAGGAAGCGGAGTTTGCTGTTGCAAATGAGCATTCCGAGCCTGGTTTTAACGCAGCAGGGCCGACGCGCAGCGGATCGTGTACAGGTTCTAAGCAAAGAGGAACGACAGATGGCCCGAATGAGAGCAATCGATGCCGCCGTAGCGGTATTGCGCAAGGAAGGCATCAATACCGCCTTCGGCATCCCCGGTGCCGCGATCAATCCGCTGTATTCCGCCCTACGCGCCGACGGCAGCATCCGTCACATTCTGGCTCGCCACGTCGAAGGCGCCTCGCACATGGCCGAGGGCTACACCCGCACCAAGGCCGGCAACATCGGCGTGTGCATCGGCACCTCGGGCCCGGCTGGCACCGACATGATCACCGGCCTCTACTCCGCCTGGGCTGACTCGATCCCGATTCTCTGCATCACCGGCCAGGCACCGCGTGCTCGGCTGTACAAGGAAGACTTCCAGGCTGTGGACATCGAGTCCATCGCCAAGCCGGTCACCAAGTGGGCCGTGACCGTGCGTGAGCCAGCGCTGGTGCCGCGCGTGTTCCAACAAGCCTTCCACGTGATGCGCTCCGGTCGCCCGGGCCCGGTTTTGATCGACCTGCCGTTTGACGTGCAGATGGCCGAGATTGAATTCGACGTCGAGACCTACGAGCCGCTTTCGGTGTACAAGCCGGCAGCCACTCGCAAGCAGATCGAGAAGGCCATCGACATGCTCTGCGCCGCCGAGCGTCCGCTGATCGTCGCCGGCGGCGGTATCTACAACGCCGGTGCCGAAGCCTTGCTGGTTGAATTCGCAGAGACCATTGGCGTGCCGGTGATCCCGACGCTGATGGGCTGGGGTTCGATCCCTGACGACCATCCGCTGATGGCGGGCATGTGCGGCTTGCAGACCAGCCACCGCTATGGCAACGCCAACATGCTGGCCTCGGACTTCGTGCTTGGCATCGGCAACCGCTGGGCCAACCGCCACACCGGATCGGTCGACGTCTACACCAAGGACCGCACCTTCGTGCACGTGGATATCGAACCCACCCAGATTGGCCGGGTGTTTTCACCGGACTTCGGCATCACCTCCGACGCGGGCGCTGCGCTAGAGCTGTTCGTCGAGGTCGCCAAGGAGCGCAAGGCCGCAGGCAAGTTGCCGGATCGCACGCCATGGGCCGCCGACTGCCAGGAACGCAAACGCACCCTGCTGCGCAAGACGCACTTCGACAGCGTGCCAATGAAGCCGCAGCGCGTGTACCAGTGCATGAACAACGCCTTCGGCCGTGATGCCTGCTACGTCAGCACCATCGGCTTGTCGCAGATCGCCGCCGCGCAGTTCCTGCACGTGTACAAGCCGCGCCACTGGATCAACTGTGGCCAGGCCGGCCCGCTCGGCTGGACCATTCCGGCAGCGCTGGGTGTAGTCGCAGCGGACCCGACCCGCAAGGTGGTGGCGCTTTCGGGCGACTACGACTTCCAGTTCATGATCGAGGAGTTGGCGGTGGGCGCGCAGTTCAAGCTGCCCTACATCCACATCCTGGTGAACAACGCCTACCTCGGCCTGATCCGCCAGGCGCAGCGCGGTTTCGAGATGGACTACTGCGTGCAGCTGGGCTTCGAGAACATCAATGCTGACCAGAGCGGCATGGAAGGCTACGGCGTCGACCACGTCGCGGTGGTCGAGGGCTTGGGTTGCAAGGCGATCCGCGTGTTCAAGCAGGAAGATCTGCGCCCCGCCATCGAACAGGCCCAGGCCTGGATGGCCGAGCATCAGGTGCCGGTAGTGATCGAGGTGATCCTTGAGCGCGTGACCAACATCGCCATGGGCACCGAGATCGACGCCATCAACGAATTCGAGCCGCTGGCCGAGGGCCGAGAAGATGCGCCGACTGCGGTCGCGTTGCTGGATTGATGGAAGACGCACCGCCCGTAGGAGCCAGCTTGCTGGCGATCCCGAGCGCCATGCCCGACTGATCGCCAGCAAGCTGGCTCCTACAAAAAAAGCTGTAACCAAACCGTTTGGATGTCGCGAAGCGCATCCACAACGCATATCCCGACGGGATTGGAAGCGTCACGAGCGCAGGCGAGGCAAGGCGGAAGCGAACGAGAAAGCGGAGTTTACGCATGTAAATGAGCATTTCGAGTTCGGTTCCAACGCAGCATCGCCAAGCGCAGTAGCTTCCAGCCCGATCGGGGATGTCCCTACAGACAGAAGGAAGACGATATGCCCCGCTTTGCCGCCAACCTGTCCATGCTGTTCACCGAGATGGACTTCCTCGACCGCTTCGCCGCCGCTGCCGAAGCCGGCTTCAGCGGTGTCGAGTACCTCTTTCCCTACGACTACCCGGCCGAAGAAATCAAGGCGCGCCTGGACGCCCACAACCTGACCCAGGTGCTGTTCAACCTGCCGGCCGGCGACTGGGCCAGTGGCGACCGTGGCATTGCCTGTGACCCGGAGCGGGTCGAGGAATTTCGTGCGGGCGTGGAGAAGGCCATCGCTTACGCCAAGGTACTGGGCAACAGCCAGATCAACTGCCTGGCCGGCATTGCCCCCAAGGGCGCCGATCTCGGCAAGCTGGAGATGACCTTTATCGAGAACCTGCGTTACGCGGCGAAGAAGCTCGAAGCCGAAGGTATTCGCCTGGTGATGGAGATGATCAACACCCGCGACATCCCGCGCTTCTTCCTCAACAACACCTCGCAGGCGTTGGAGATTCGCGACAAGGTCGGCAGCACCAACCTGTTCCTGCAGTACGACATCTATCACATGCAGATCATGGAAGGGGACCTGGCGCGCACCCTCGAGACCAATCTGGCAGCGATCAACCATGTGCAGCTGGCCGACAACCCCGGCCGTAACGAGCCAGGCACCGGCGAGATCAACTACCGCTTCCTGTTCGAGCACCTGGACCGCATCGGCTACCAGGGCTGGGTTGGCTGCGAATACAAGCCGGCCACCACCACCGCGGCCGGCCTCGGCTGGATGAAAGCGCATAACGCTATCTGACCCGACCTGAACGAATCGAAGGAGAAAACCTCATGGCTAAGATTGGATTTATCGGCACCGGCATCATGGGCCTGCCTATGGCTCAGAACCTGCAGAAAGCTGGCCACAGCCTTTTTGTTTCGACTCACCACGATGCGGCCCCGGCCGCCCTGCTCGAAGCAGGCGCCGTTGGCCTGGCCAATCCGAAAGAAGTCGCGCAGGAAGCCGAGTTCATCATCGTCATGGTGCCGGACACCCCGCATGTAGAAGACGTACTGTTCCGCGAGAACGGCATTGCAGAGGGTGTCGGCCCGAACAAGCTGGTGATCGACATGAGCTCGATCTCACCCAGCGCCACCAAGGCGTTCGCCGAAAAGATCAACGCCACGGGCGCCCAGTACCTGGACGCGCCGGTCTCTGGCGGTGAAGTCGGTGCCAAGGCTGCAACGCTGTCGATCATGGTGGGGGGTAGCGAGGAAAGTTTTGCCCGCGCCCTGCCGCTGTTCCAGGCCATGGGCAAGAACATCACCCTGGTCGGCGGTAATGGTGACGGCCAGACCGCCAAGGTCGCCAACCAGATCATCGTGGCGCTGAACATTCAGGCAGTGGGCGAAGCCCTGCTGTTCGCCGCGAAGAACGGTGCCGACCCAGCCCGCGTCCGCGAAGCACTGATGGGCGGTTTCGCCGGTTCGAAGATTCTCGAAGTGCATGGCGAGCGCATGATCAAGGGCTCCTTCGATCCGGGCTTCCGCATCAGCCTGCACCAGAAGGACTTGAACCTGGCTTTGGCCGGTGCCCGCGAGCTCGGCCTGAACCTGCCCAACACGGCCAACGCGCAGCAGGTCTTCAGCACCTGCGCAGCCATCGGTGGCAGCGGCTGGGATCACTCGGCACTGATCAAGGGGCTGGAGCACATGGCCAACTTCTCGATTCGCAAGGATTAAACAGAAACTTCAGCCTTCGAGCACGTTGGCCAAGCCAAGCGGCCCACCTTCAGGGACAGACAGACCAGGTGGTGGGAACCGCAACGTTTGGCCCAGCGATGCTCAAAGGGTCGGATTGGAGTTGCGCGGGGTCGGAATCACAGCGTCCCCCACAACCTCAGCCCAGCGCACCTGCGATCCGATCGCTGCCCTCGGGCGGCACCCCTTTCGACCTGCTCGGCACGAGGAGTCACGGCCTGACTGCCGGGTGGGTCGATTCCAAACCTTAGGACTTGCTTTTGTACTTGCATAACCGAGCCCTAAGGTCTGGAATCGGGCACCTGACCTACTAGATGGAGTTGTACATGAACCTCGAACCGCAAGCCTTCCTGCGCGACCTGTTCACCGCCGCCATCGATGCCGCGCACCCACGGCAGGTGCTGGCCGACCATTTGCCGGCTGACCGCAGCGGCCGGGCCATCGTCATTGGTGCAGGCAAAGCGGCTGCCGCCATGGCCGAAGCCATCGAAGCGGTCTGGGAAGGCGAGCTCTCCGGGCTGGTGGTCACGCGCTACGGCCACGGCGCTGACTGCCGCAAGATCGAGGTGGTGGAAGCCGCGCATCCGGTGCCGGACGATGCCGGTGAGCGCGTCGCGCGTCGTGTGCTGGAAATGGTCAGCAACCTCGAAGAAAGCGACCGGGTGATCTTTCTGCTCTCCGGCGGCGGTTCATCCCTGCTGGCGCTGCCGGCCGAGGGCATCAGCCTCGCCGACAAGCAGGCGATCAACAAGGCGCTGCTACGCTCCGGCGCGCACATCGGCGAGATGAACTGCGTGCGCAAGCACCTCTCTGCGATCAAAGGCGGCCGTTTGGCCAAGGCCTGCTGGCCAGCGAGCGTTTACACCTACGCGATTTCCGACGTGCCGGGTGACGAGGCCACGGTGATCGCCTCCGGCCCGACCGTCGCGGACCCGACCACCTCGGCCCAGGCCTTGGCGATCTTGGCGCGCTACCACATCGAGATTCCGCAGAACGTTCGCGCGTGGCTGGAAGATCCACGTTCGGAAACCGTTAAAGCAGACGACCCCTGCCTGTCACGCAGCCACTTCCAGCTGATCGCCAAGCCTCAGCAATCTCTCGACGCAGCGGCCGAGAGGGCGCGTGCAGCGGGCATCACCCCACTGATTCTCGGCGACCTGGAAGGCGAAGCACGCGATGTAGCCAAGGTCCATGGGGGTATTGCTCGCCAGGTGGTGCTGCACGGTCAGCCGATCAAGCCGCCCTGCGTAATCCTCTCCGGCGGCGAAACCACGGTGACCGTGCGCGGCCATGGCCGCGGCGGCCGCAACGCCGAATTCCTCCTGAGCCTGACGGACACTCTGCAAGGGCTGCCGAATGTTTACGCACTGGCCGGCGACACCGATGGCATCGACGGCTCGGAAGACAACGCCGGCGCCTTGATGACACCCGAGAGCTACGCTCGCGCCGAGGCGCTGGGCCACAGCGCAGCAGATGCCCTGGCGAACAATGATGGCTATGGTTACTTCCAGGCGCTCGATGCGCTGCTGATGACCGGGCCGACACGGACCAACGTCAACGATTTCCGCGCCATCCTGATCCTGCCGTCGTCCCGCTAGCGGGGCACCGGCATGCACGGTCCATAACCACAACTGCCGATAGAGCCTCCCATGACACCCGACAAGAAGGTCAAGATTCTCGCTACCCTGGGCCCTGCCACGCGCAGCATCGATGATGTGCGCGAGCTGGTGGAAAACGGGGTCAATCTGTTCCGCCTCAATTTTAGCCATGGCGAGCACGCCGACCACGCCGAGCGCTTCGGCTGGATCCGTGAAGTGGAACGTCAGTTGAATCAGCCGATCGGCATTCTCATGGACCTGCAGGGACCCAAGCTGCGTGTCGGTCGTTTTGCTGAGGGCAAGGTGCAGCTCAAGCGTGGGCAGACGCTGCGCCTCGATCTCGACTCCACGCCGGGCGACAGCAGTCGGGTTAACTTGCCGCACCCTGAGATCATCGATGCGTTGCAACCCGGCATGAGCCTGCTGGTGGACGACGGCAGGCTGCGCCTGACAGTGACGGCCAAGCACGCTGACGCGATCGACACGCGCGTGGTGGCTGGGGGTGAACTGTCCGATCGCAAGGGCGTAAACGTGCCCGAAGCGGTGCTGGAACTGAGCCCCTTGACCGAAAAGGATCGTCGCGACCTGGCGTTCGGCTTGGAGTTGGGCGTCGACTGGGTGGCGCTGTCCTTCGTTCAGCGCCCGCAGGATATTCACGAAGCCCGCGAGCTGATCGGTGACCGCGCCTTCCTCATGGCCAAGATCGAGAAGCCTTCAGCGGTGCAGCATTTGCGAGAAATCGCGCGGCTGTGCGACGCAATCATGGTGGCGCGTGGCGACCTGGGCGTCGAAGTGCCGGCCGAAAATGTGCCGCGCATCCAGCGCAATATCGTACGCACCTGCCGCCAGCTGGGCCGACCGGTGGTGGTGGCGACGCAGATGCTCGAATCGATGCGCTTCTCCCCGGCACCGACCCGTGCCGAGGTCACCGACGTGGCCAACGCCGTGGCCGAAGGCGCCGACGCGGTGATGCTCTCGGCGGAAACCGCCTCCGGCGAGTACCCGCTGGAAGCAGTGAGCATGATGAGCAAGATCATCCGCCAGGTGGAAAGCGGCCCGGACTACCAGGCTCAGCTGGACGTCAATCGGCCAAGCGCCGAGGCCACCCTGCCCGATGTGGTCAATTACACCGAATCAGGCCGCTCCAGCCTGCGCGCTTCGCGCGAGCGACCGGCCACGCCAATCCTCAGCCTGACGCCGAATCTGGCGACCGCACGCAAGCTGACCGTGGCCTGGGGCGTCTATTCGGTGATCGACGCGCGCATGTACGACATGGAACACGTCTGCCTCAATGCGTTGGAACTGGCGCGTGCTCAAGGCATGGCGAACACCGGCGATACCGTCGTGATCACTGCGGGCGTGCCGCTCGGCCAATCTGGCACGACCAACTCGCTGCGCATCGAAATGCTCAACTGACCCTCCCGGACAACCTCACCGGCGGAGCCCAGCTCCGCCGGTACTGGCCTGTTCGCCCTTTTCATACGCCATGCTAATGCCCCCTCGTTTTTCGCAGTTGTTGCGGTCGCAGCTCAACGGCATCAGCCAGGTCTTCTTGCAGCGCCATCTCGGCTGCGGTCTGCTGGTCCTGGTTGCGATCGGCCTGCATGACACCGCGCTGCTGGCCGGCACCCTCCTCGGCCTGTTGAGCGGCACCTTCACGGCATGGTGCCTCGGTTATCCACGTGACGATATCGAAACAGGCCTCTACGGTTACAACGCCTCGCTATTGGGGCTTCTGATCACGCTGATGCTTGGTCTTGTGCCGCTGGCCTGTCTGCTGATGATCCTGTCTGGCGCTCTGTCGACGCCTATGCAACACCACCTGCTCAGACGGATGCGCGAGCGGCGTAGCCTGCCGGGCTTCACCCTGCCCTTCGTACTGTTGGGATGGTTGGCGATGGGGGGCTGTGGTGTTCTGGAAGGCGTGGTTGAGGCGCGCGTACCCGAACACCAACTGGATGGATGGGGCGCGCTGGGCGGAATAATGAAAGGACTGGGGCAGGTACTGTTTTTGCCAGATCCGCTTGCGGGGCTGTGCCTGCTGACGGCGTTGCTCTTGGCAGATCGAAACGCTGCAGTGTGGACACTGTGCGGCTCGGCAGCAGGCATCTATACGGCACTGCTGGCCGGCGCGTCCGAGCCGTCAGCGCTGGCCGGGCTGGCTGGCTACAACCCGGCGCTCGCTGCTCTGGCGTTGAGTCAGGTGCACCGCTCGGTATTGGCGCCAGCACTGGGCATCGGCTTGGCGGTCCTCTTCCGGCTGTTCTTCGATCAGCTCGGTCTGCCGCCGCTGACCATGCCCTTCATTCTCGCCTGCTGGACGGTCATGCTGGCCACACGCGAGTATCAGCGCCGCGGCGCATTGCAGCCGAGCTGAGCCTTAACCTTTTGTGGCGCGCGGGTCCTGGTCCCGCGGGTAGGTTCGTTCTTCTTCGATCTTGCCGTCGAGGGTATGGATTTTCACCGAGGCGGTGCGCAGCTTCATGTAATCACGGGTCTCGTTGATGATGTCTTCCTTCGTCGAGGCTTCGAGCAACGCGCGTTTATCGCCCTCCTCGCGCAGTACCCAGCGATCGTCATCGTGCGTGATGTGGTAGTTCTCCATGTTGCCCTCCGTCATTCATCGATAGTCGAAGTTATAGAACGCTGCGGTTGCTGACCGTTCGATCGGTCGCTGTTGGCACCGAATACTGGGTTCAATCGACCCCACCGGGTTCAATAAACCCAGATAGCCTGGGTCAAAACAACCTTCACTGCTCTAGGGTCCTTGATTCCGGTCAATTTCAGCCTGGAACGATTATTGAAACAGCATGGATACCTGTCCCGGTTGCGTGGTCACCACGCCGCCTAATGAGAGACAGCCTTATCGATGACTGGAGTTTTCCATGCTTTGCGCCGAACACCGTGCCCTAATCACCGCCACCGTCCCCTTGCTGGAAAGCGGCGGCGACGCTCTTACTGATCATTTCTACAAGCTGATGCTGGCCGAGCATCCAGAGGTTCGCCCGCTCTTCAACCAGGCGCACCAGGCCAGCGGTGACCAGCCGCGAGCGCTGGCCAATGGTGTGCTGATGTATGCCAAACACATCGACCGCCTCGATCAGCTCGGCGGGCTGATCTCACAAGTGGTCAACAAGCATGTCGCGCTGCAGGTTCTGCCGGAGCACTACCCGATTGTGGGCGGATGCCTGCTGCGAGCGATCCGCGAAGTGCTCGGGGCCGAGATCGCCACCGACGAAGTGATCGACGCATGGCGTGCCGCTTATCAGCAGCTTGCCGACATCCTGATCGGCACCGAGGAACAGCGCTACCGCCAGACCGCCGAGGCGCCCGGCGGCTGGCGCGGCGCGCGGCATTTCCGGATCGCGCGCAAGGTGCCTGAGAGCGCAGAAATCACCTCTTTCTACCTTGAGCCGGAGGACGGCGAACCCGTGGTGGCGCATGAACCGGGCCAGTACATCGGTCTGCGCCTGCTGGTCGATGGCCAGGAGATCCGCCGCAACTATTCGCTATCGGCGGCGAGCAATGGCCGTGACTACCGGATCAGCGTTAAACGTGAACCCGGCGGTGTGGCCTCCAACGCGCTACATCAAATGCAGCTTGGCGAGACGCTGGAGCTGTTCGCGCCGGCTGGCGATTTCATCTTGCAGCCCAGCGAAAAGGCACTGGTACTGATCAGTGGCGGCGTCGGCATCACCCCGACGCTGGCGATGCTCGAAGCCGCCATCGGCACCAGCCGACCGATTCACTTCATCCACTGCGCACGCAACGCTGAAGCCCACGCCTTTCGCGAAGCCATCGACCAACTCGCCGAGCAGCACGTCCAGCTCAAGCGTTTTTATTGCTACGACGAGCACCGTGGCTCTGAGCACCAACCAGACGCAATCGGTCTGCTGACCGAAGCACGACTGGACGCCTGGTTGCCGGCCGAGCGCGATCTGGACGCGTATTTCCTAGGCCCGAAACCCTTCATGGCGGCGGTTCGTCGGCAACTGCGCGCACTCGGCGTGCCGGCCCAGCAGCTGCGCCATGAGTTCTTCGGACCAGCAAGCGCGCTGGAGTAAACCCGGACGGGCCTGCCCTAGGGCTGGCCCTCTCCCATCAGCGACACGAGGTGTTTCCTATGTTCATGCAATCACTCGACTCGCACCGTCTGCTGATTGTCGCCAACCTGTCCATGGCACTGGGCGTGCTGCTGCTTCTGTTGGGCATCGCCGGCGCTTACGTATTTGATGAGCAGCTGCCGCTCGGTACGGTGGTGGCCAGCCATGCCTTGGTGATCCTGGGCCCGACTGCGCTGAAGATTGGTTACGTGATGCGACTGCTGGCACAGCGCCAACTCGCGCTGGTCGCCTGATCGGGCCGATATTCGATGCAATTCTGTGAATTCAAATAACGCCACACGCTAATTGCCGTTCCGTTGTACTTGCAATTAGCCATGTCGCGACTTCATCTGTAACCACTCGTCCGCAGGCCATATAAAACGGAAACTACTGGCGTGCTCCTCGGCTCTGAAATCCTGAAGGCTGATGAAGTTGTTCAGCCCCGCAGAAGTCTTGTCCATTGAGGAGAGAAAGACATGGCAAATAAAAATCCTGGCAACTTCGCAAACGACCGCGAAAAAGCGTCTGAAGCAGGTAAGAAGGGCGGCCATAACAGCGGTGGCAACTTCGCCAATGACCGCGAAAAGGCCTCCGAAGCTGGCCGCAAGGGTGGACAGAATAGCCACGGCGGCGGTCGCAACAGCAAAAGCTGATCGATATAGAAAACAAAAAGGGCAAGGATCAAAAATCTTTGCCCTTTTTGTTGTCCGCTATTTTGCGTAGACAATTACCGCATTTCTGGCTGGCGCATTTCTTACGACAATAAACCGGCACCGGCCGTGGATAACTTGTTTGAATTTTATTTAGCTTAAACAAGTACAGACTTTCAGCAGAGGATAGTTTTCATATGAACATTTCAAATCATGACCACTCATCGTCCAATCCCGGAGACGAAGCGCCGCCAGGAACGCCCGGGACGGGTGAAAATATCTGCCCCGTTTGCAACGGCAGCGGCCGTACCGAGGCAGGGGAATGTAAAAATTGCGGCGGCACCGGTAAGGTGATCGAAGGCATCGGCGGAGCCTGATCCGCCTCCGCAACCAGGAAGCAACTCATGCGTGGCAGCGCCTTTTCCGAACGAATCATCCAGAGCCTGCTGGACACCGACTATTACAAGCTGACCATGATGCAGGCAGTGCTTCACCACTACCCCAATGCGGAGGTGGAGTGGGCTTTCCGCAGTCGATCCGAAGAGGACCTGACGCCATACCTGGGTGCTATCCGCGAGCAACTGGAGGCCTTGGCGGAGCTGCGATTCGAACCTCAAGAGCTGGCATTTCTGGAACGCATTCCCTACATGCAGCCAGACTTCATTCGCTTCCTCGGGCTGTTCCGCTTTGATCCCCGCTACGTGCGACTGGAGCTTGATGACGGCGAGCTGGTGATCTACCTGCGCGGTCCCTGGCTGCACGTAATCCTCTTCGAGGTGCCGCTGCTGGCAATCATCAGCGAGGTACGCAACCGTGCTCGCTATCCGCAGGTGACCCTGAACCAGGCGACCGACCGCTTGGAAGAGAAGCTGCAGTGGCTGCGTGAAGAAGCCACGCCCGACGAGCTGGCCGGTTTCAAGCTGGCCGACTTCGGTACCCGTCGGCGCTTTTCGTTCGGCGTACAGGCTGCGGTGGTCAAACGACTGAGCGAGACCTTTCCCGGTCACTTTGTCGGCACCAGCAACGTGTATCTGGCGCACACCCTGGAGCTCAAACCCATGGGCACCATGGCGCATGAGTGGATCATGGCCCATCAACAACTCGGCCCAAGGCTGATCGACAGTCAGAGCGCGGCTTTAGACTGCTGGGCGCGTGAATACCGTGGCGCACTGGGCATCGCCATCACCGATTGCATCACCATGGACGCCTTCACCGCAGATTTTGATTTGTATCTTGCAAAGCTGTTCGACGGCCTGCGCCATGACTCGGGTGATCCGGTCGAATGGGCTGAAAAAGCGATCGCCCATTACCGACGGCTCGGTATCGACCCTATGACCCGCCAACTGGTCTTCTCCGACGGTTTGGATTTTCCTAAGGCGCTTGGTATCTATCGCGCCCTAGCCGGGCGCAGTAACACCAGCTATGGCATCGGCACCCAGTTGACCTGTGACATACCGGGGGTCGAACCGACCAACATGGTGATCAAGATGACCAGCTGCAATGGTCAGCCAGTGGCAAAAATATCCGACTCACCCGGCAAGACCATGTGTCGCGATGAAGCCTTCATCAGCTATCTCAAGCACGTGTTCGCTGTGAATCGCTGAATACGCTCAGGCGGCTGACAGAGGCGTTTCGGACGGTATCTCGCCAGCAGCTTCGAAACACAGGCGGTTGCGTCCGGAGGTTTTAGCCAGATACATCCGCTTGTCCGCCAGATCCAACAGTTCTTCTGCGCTTTCGACAAAATCAACGCAACGCTCAGCCAAACCAATACTGGCGGTCAGCGGGCTGCCGTCCGGGCGCCTACCGAGGCTCGATCGGATCATGCGACTCAACGCCAGGCGCGCCTGCTCCCGATCGGTGTCAGGCATGATCACAACGAACTCTTCCCCACCCCAGCGCAGCAAGGTATCGGTGCTACGCAAACTGGCCAGCATCTGTTGGGTGCACTCGCGCAACACCAGGTCCCCGGCTTCGTGACCGTAGTTATCGTTGATCTGCTTGAAATGATCGAGATCGATAAAGGCAACGGCCAGGCCGGTGTCGTGACGCCGAGCGGTGTCCCATTGCAGCTTCAGGATCTCCTGCCCGCTACCGCGCGAAAATACGCCGGTGAGCGGGTCGCGGATAGCTTGGCGTACCAATGCGATCATGAACGCCAACTGACTGAGGCTTGCCAGTGAGGTGACCCCGGCGATCAAGATCAGCAACCAGAATCCACCCGCGTAAGAAGGCCAGTTGAGCGTCGTCCATGACAGATAACCCGCCAATGCATGCGCGAGAAGCAGGACGGACGCCATTACCAGATTCTCTAACAGGGTCAGCGGGAAGATGGCCAACCCGGCCATCAGCACGAAGGGCAGGAACGCATAACCGGTGGCGACCACGGCGGAGGCCTGGGTAAGTTGATAGCCCCCAAGCAGCGTATGCGAAGCGATGTAAAAGACGGTCGGAATGGCGAACAGCAGCGCAACGGCCCGATAGGCATCAAACAAATTGCCGCTGGGCCGATAGAACAGCAGCAGGCAGGCGAAGGCAGCGCAGGCCAGCAGGCGAAAGGTAGCCAGGCCGAGCCAGAGTGGGTAAGTGAAGACCATCAGGTCGATGATCCCCCACACGGGTGTCAGCACTGCAAAGAGAAACGCGAACAGCCGGACCCGGTTGACGATCAGGGTCGCGCGACGCTGACTCATCAGCATCGAGTGACGGTGCGGAATGACCAGCTTCATGAACTCAGTGGACTTGAGCTCACTGGGCAGCAGCGTAGCCAGGCGGCTCAAAAGCAGATCGATCAAGGACGGCATTTTTTTATAATCACCCGACTGAAGCATTGGAACGGCCATCCACGTCTTCGTGCCGACCGCGCCGAATGGTAGCACTTTGCCATACGCCCATCGCATCAGCGACGGACGGTGCCAACCCTGAGTTCGCACCAGAGGCCGTTAACAAAAAAATAGCTCGGCAGAAATCCCCATGTTTCATGCGGCTTTGGTGCCATTCTGGTTAGCGGCCTGTGGCAATCGGTCTGTAGCGCTAACGTCATAAAAACTTTGTAACAAGGCGTTTTGAGAGTTTCCTCGGGTTCGTAATCCATTCGAGCGATACCAAGCCGTCCGGCAAATGACGCTTTAGAGCGCTTATGCCTCCTTCAATTGGCGACTAGCTTGAACGGAGTCGGAGCTTCGACTTCGACTGCCAAACAAGAACAATAAGGAGATACCCGTGCAGAGCGCTCTCAAGCCACTCGCCCTTGCCATCTTGCTGGCGGGCGTATCCGTTGCAGCACATGCGGAGACCAGCCCGTACAGCCAATTCGTCAACTTCGGCGACTCGCTGAGTGATGCTGGCAACTTTCCAGACGTCGGCAGTCCTCTATTAGGGGGCAATCCAACCGGCGGTCTGCGCTTTACCAATCGCACTGGCCCGACCTATGCGGCCAACAACACCGAATATGGGGGACAGGTTGTTACCCAAGTACTCGCCAACCGCCTGGGCCTTCAGTCGCTGCCATCGACCCCAATCCTGCCGCGCCTTCTGACGGGCAATCCAGACGGTACCAACTACGCAGTAGGTGGTTACCGTACGGATCAGATCCTTGACTCACTCATTGGCACCTCGACGGTCGACGCCGGAGGAGGCCTGACACGCAGCCGGCCTGGGTATCTGGTGCAAAACCCGCAGGTTGACCCGAATGGGCTGTATTACCTCAACGGTGGCGCCAACGATATCTTTCAACTTCAAGCCAGGCCGACGACCATGGCGCTGGCAGCAGCGAACATGGTTCAGGCGGTAGGCGCGCTGCAGAACGCAGGCGCCCGCTACATCATCATTTCCGACCTGCCCGATGTTGGTAATACCCCGCTAGGGACACAACTCGGGACCAGCGCGTTTCTCAACAGCCTGAGCGACAGTTTCAACGCCGAGCTCGCTGCAGGACTGCAGGCACAAGGGGGCAACTACGTTCTGTTGAACAACCGTCTACTGCTTTCTGAAGTTCGCGCAGACCTTGCTCGCTACGGATTCGACCCCACTATCAACCAGACCGCGGTTTGCTTTGATGGGGGCACTTGTCCGCTAGATCCGACTTATGGCCTGGGTGCCGCAAACGCGGATCCAAGCCGTTTGTTGTTCAACGATGCGGTCCACCCAACCACCGCAGTCCACCAGATAAGCGCTGACTATATCTACTCCATTCTTTCAGCACCGGCAGAGGTATCACTGCTACCAGAGATGGGCCGTTCGGCGCTGCGCAACCACCTCCAGTTACTCGACAACGAACTCGCTGCCCAGCGTGGCAACTGGCAATCGGTAGGCGGCTGGCGAACCTTCGTTCAAGGAGGTTACAACCGTCCCGAGTACGACGGTTTCGGAGGCGGCGATGGGGACAGCCCGACCCTGGCGATTGGACTGAGCAACCGTGTCAGCGAGCACTGGCTGGCGGGACTCAGTCTGGGCCTGGCGCAGAACTCCCTCAGCCTCGGTGCAGGGGACTCGGACTACGATATGCGCAGCTATCTGGCGAGCGCGTTTGCCAGCTATCAACAAGACCGGTTTTTCGCTGACCTCAATGCCAGCGCGGGCTACCTTGACTACGATTCACTGGACCGCACCTTTTCCCTCGGCGTAGCGGAACGCTCAGAAAAAGGCAGTACTGAAGGCATGGTCTGGGGCGTGTCCGCCAAAACCGGATTCAACCTGATGCAGATGGGGGATCCATTAGAGTTCGGCCCGTTCATCGGTGCCAGCTATCAGAAAATCGACGTCGACGGTTATAGAGAGCAAGGCGCCAGCTCGACCGCTTTGAGCTATGAAGACCAAGAGCTGGAATCACTTCGTTTGTCGGTCGGACTATTTGGCACTTATGCAGTGTCGGAGCGCACTCGGCTGTTTGGCGAGGTCGCCCGCGAGGTCGAGCGCGAGGATGAGCAGCGCGATGATCTGCGGATGTCATTGAACAGCGTGCCGACTAATAGCTTTGAGCTGCCGGGTGCGACCCCGACGGGCGACCAGACCCGTTTCAGTGTCGGTATCGCGCACCAACTGACGACAGGCCTCAGCGTCCGAGCCAATTACAACTACCAAGGCAACGACAACCGCAACCAGGGTGTCGGGTTATCCCTGGCGCTGGACTTGTAAACCGCCACTCTCCTTTGGCTGATTCGCCTGGCCGCTGCGTAACATACGCAGCGGCCTTTTTTTATCCAGGCTTGCCTAGCGCTGGTCTATCTGTTGCTGGAGGTTGGCAATCTGTCCCTGCAGCGTGTTGATGTTGCGGGTCATCTGGGCTCTGAACGCATCGAACTCTGACGTCACTACGCCTGGCGTAGCGGCAGGTCGGTTATCCAGCTCGCTGCGCAAGATAAGCACGTCCTGCTCCAAGCGACTGATCGCCTGGCTGGCATCGCCCCTCTGCTTCAACGCTGCGACGTCCTTGCTCAACCCGTCAATTCGGTCAGACAGCTTGCCCAGCTCGTCCACCGAACCCTTCAGCGCCGACATCGATGACGTGAGCGCGGCCTGATCACTTGCAACCTTTTTAACGGTATCGGCGAGCGTGGCTGTTGCAGACTGATGCCCTCGCATGTCAGTGGCGATGCGCTCGATCTGGCCACCCTGTTCGTCCAGGCGCTTGTCCTGATTACCCTGTTTGCCGGTCAGGCTCTGCTGCTGGGTAGTGATAGCCCGCTGTTGCTCAGCCAAGTCCAGCGCCTGCTTTTCAAGCTGCTTGATGCGCAGCTTCAAGGCCTCGCCTTCGGTGGTGACGCTGGATTCGGTCGCCACGATCTTGCCGGAGATATCCTGCAACCGGCCGGTCGCGTCTTCGCTGATACGTGCGAAACTTTCTTGCGTGGCCACCAGCTGAGCCTCGAGCCTGGATACCTGCTGCAGGCCCCACCAACCCAACGCGATCAGCAAGCCGAACAGCACCAGAATCAGGAACCACAGCGGCGCAGTGCTGGCGGCACGGCGCTTCTGGCGCGGCCGCGCATCGTCGGCAGCTTGACTCGTCGACTTGCCAATCGGCTCGAGCTCCGGCGCTGGGTACGGATCGCGATCGCGGCCGGCTGTCAGGCTGGGTATGTTGTCCAGTTCGTCGTGAGCATCGTTGCGCATGGGGTACCTTTAAGGGCGCGAAGCAAGAGACAGCGCGCAGTATAACGATTCAGCAGGGGCTCTTCAGCGCCATCGCCCGTCCAGAACCTGCACCTGGAATAGGCGTCCCGCGCCGAGGCGATTCAAGACCGTGCAAACCGCAGCGACGCGCGCTGATCAGCACCTCGCTGCGTCATGCTGATGCAAAGCGCATTCAGGCGGCAAAGCCAGTTGCGACGCACCTCTAATAGTTTTCCTAAGCAAAACAGGCAATCCAAACAGCAACTGGTACGCCTGTTGCTTGAGCACTCATGCCAGCGGATAGCGCTTTCCGACACGGATGTCGGGCCACGACGCCAAGAACGGCCGATAGATTGGAGGATGAATCGTCATGGAGTTCAACAAGTCCGTACTGGATTGCATGCAGCAGCTGCGCCGTCGACTGCGTGACGAGCAGCAGCTGAACATTCGTCTGAGCCAACCGGATGCGATCCAGGCCATGCTGACCGCCTGTCTCTGCTCCGGCGACGAGATGACGCGGGACCTGGGCAGACAACTGGCCACGTACAGCGATATGCCCGCCCTTTTTACCCCGCCGTCCACGCCAGCAGACCGTAGCGGCCCATCGGTACGCATCTACCGCGGCCAGCGAGTCGTCGGCTAATCCGTTTTATAGATCAACCATTGCCTGGCCGAGCGTGACAGCTGCCGTGTGAGTTCGCCGAGCAACTCACCGCCGTTGCGCCAATGGTGCCAATACAGCGGCACATCAATCGGTTCGCCCGGATAAACATCAACCAACTCCCCGCTCGCCAATTCCGCGCGTACCTGCAGTTCAGGCACCAACCCCCAACCCATGTCGCTTTGCAGCAGTCGGACAAAGCCTTCGGATGACGGGCATAGATGATGACTGAACGCCCCCTTCAGGCCTAACGCCTCTAGATAGCGGTGCTGCAGCTGGTCATCAGGGCCGAATACGATCGCCGGGGCCTTTAATAAGGCCTCGACCGGCGCGTCCGGCTTGAGGTGCCGGGTAACGTAGGCGGGACTGGCAAGCGCGCGGTAGCGCATGGCGCCAAGAAATTCACTGCGCGCACCCGCCAACGGCCGTTCGACTGCACATACACACGCAGCAACCTCCCCCGCTCGCATCCGCTTGAGCCCGACATCCTGATCCTCCAACACGTGGTCGAGCACCACGCCATAACGGGTGCAAAAAGGTGCGACGGCACCCGGCCACCAGGTAGCCAGGCTGTCGGAGTTCAGCGCGATGCGCAGTCGCTCCGGCAGTCGGCTCTCGTCCAGCCCCGGAATCTGCCCCTGCAGATCACGTTCGAGCAGACGTACCTGCTGCACATGGTTAAGCAAACGCCGACCAACCTCCGTTGGCTGGGGTGGCGAAGCGCGTAAAAGCACCGGCTGCCCCAACCGAGCCTCGAGCAGCTTTATGCGCTGCGACACGGCCGACTGCGACAGTCCCAACGACTGCGCAGCGCGATCAAATCCGGCTTGCTCAACCACCGCCGCCAAAGCAACCAGTAACTTGTAATCGAACATTCGATTTCCTTATGGGGCATTACCGAATTTCGTTTTTCTTATAGGCCAACAGCACCGAGACTGCGAGCATCTCTTGACGATAGGGCAACGCATCATGTGGCAGAGCTACTTTAACGGGCTTCTAATCACCGCCGGACTGATCATTGCCATCGGCGCGCAGAATGCATTTGTCCTGGCGCAGAGCCTGCGCCGCGAGCACCATCTACCGGTAGCTGCGCTCTGCATCCTCTGCGACATTCTGTTGGTCAGCGTTGGCGTCTTCGGTCTCGCAGCGGTATTGGCAGAAAATCCAGTGCTGCTACAAATCACGCGATGGGGAGGCGTGCTGTTCTTGCTGTTCTACGGTGCCATTGCGTTGCGCCGTGCAGCGCGCCCACAAGCCTTGCTGGAAAACGCCCAACGGGGGCCCCGCTCGCTGCAGAGCGTGTTGCTCGCCGCCTTGGCCGTGACGTTGCTAAACCCGCACGTCTACCTCGATACGGTACTGCTGATCGGCTCCCTCGGCGCGCAGCAACCCGAGCCCGCGGCTTATACGCTGGGCGCCGCGAGCGCCTCGACTATATGGTTTCTGATACTTGCACTGGGGGGCGCCTGGCTTGCACCTTGGCTGGCGCGGCCGCTGACCTGGCGACTGATCGATCTGGGCGTGGCGACCATGATGTTCACGGTAGCCGCACAGCTTGTTGTCCTGGCCTAAGGAACGCCCAGTGTAATCGGAGGTCCACGCAGAGGGCCTCGGACATCCTCTCCCCCTGCGCCAGAACCTTGCTACAAGGCTCTGGCCCTGGCTTTTCCACACAGTTGACGCGTGGTTTTGCCACAGGCTGAGTGCTATGATCCTTGGTCCGCGGGCATGGAGTGGAACGCTTCAGCCCGCCATTGCGGCCGCCCGTGATCGGCCGAAGAATGCGCAAGCATGTAGCGAGCGAAGGGAAAGACAGGCGTAAACGGACGAACATCAATGCAGTAGTTTTCTCCGTTCCGCGAGGCGCTGGTTACCAGTGCAGACTGCCTCCTTCTGAGCCGCATCTATTCTCGACACCTGAGCAGGAGATACACCATGGCTTTCGAATTGCCGCCGCTTCCGTTTGAAAAGAACGCCCTCGAGCCGCACATTTCCGCTGAAACCTTTGAATATCACCACGGCAAGCATCATCAGGCCTACGTGACCAACCTGAATAACCTGGTCCCAGGCACCGAGTTCGAAGGCAAGGATCTGGAAACCATCATCAAGACCTCTTCCGGTGGCATCTTCAACAATGCCGCACAGGTCTGGAACCACACCTTCTTCTGGAACTGCATGGCCCCGAATGCCGGCGGCGAGCCAACTGGCGCCCTGGCTGATGCTATCAATGCTTCGTTCGGATCCTTCGACAAGTTCAAGGAAGAGTTCACCAAGACCGCAATCGGCACCTTCGGCTCCGGCTGGGCCTGGCTGGTGAAGAAGTCCGACGGCAGCGTCGGCCTGGCGAGCACCATCGGTGCCGGCAACCCGATGACCGCTGGTGACAAGCCGCTGCTGACCTGCGACGTCTGGGAGCACGCTTATTACATCGACTACCGCAATGCCCGTCCGAAGTTCGTCGAGGCATTCTGGAACGTTGTTAACTGGGACTTCGTCGCGAAGAATTTCGCCGGCTGAGCCTAGGCCTGCTTGAAGGGCTGGACTGCCGGCCCTTCGCGCAACTAAAAATGCCCGCATTCATGCGGGCGTTTTTTTGGGTAATCGAAATGAAACGGCATCAGCTCGAGCGAATAAGACTCTAGCCATCTTGGTTCGAGGCATCGCACGATGGGATGCAGATCAGCACTGGGAAGCGCAGGACGCGCAGCCGGGACGCCGCCAGATGGCGCCTGCCCTACGCCGGACTATTCCATATCGCAAAGATTATGCGAGCGGCAGTCACTACCGCCCGCCAGGGCTCGTGAAGCCCAATCAGGCCTTGGGCAAGGTCACGCCACGCTGGCCCTGATATTTACCACCGCGATCCCGGTAAGAGGTTTCGCACTCTTCATCCGACTCCAGGAACAGCATCTGTGCTACGCCTTCGTTGGCGTAGATCTTCGCTGGCAAGGTGGTGGTGTTGGAGAACTCCAGCGTCACGTGTCCTTCCCACTCGGGCTCAAGCGGCGTGACGTTGACAATGATCCCGCAACGGGCATAGGTGCTCTTACCCAGGCAAATGGTCAGCACGTTGCGCGGAATGCGGAAGTATTCGACCGTACGCGCCAGCGCAAAAGAATTCGGCGGGATGATGCAGACGTCACTCTTTACGTCGACAAAGCTTTTCTCGTCGAAGTTCTTAGGGTCGACGACTGCCGAATTGATGTTAGTAAATATCTTGAATTCGTCAGCGCAGCGCACATCGTAGCCATAGCTGGAGACGCCGTAGGAAATCAGGCGCTCGCTGCCCTCGGTCCGCACCTGGCGTTCCACGTAGGGCTCGATCATGCCGTGCTCCTGGGCCATCCGGCGAATCCACTTATCCGATTTGATGCTCATGGCGGGCGTCCTGATTTGGCTGATGGTCGTTTAGATAAAGGCGTGCATCTTACCGAGCACATGGACCCGGTTCAAAGGCCACAAGCCGGGTCCATGCGTCGCATCTCTGGCGCTTCGGGCGGAAACTGAAAATAATGCTCGCAATGCGACAGAAATGGAGTATCTTTCATTGGCTGCTGCTGCATGTGTCACCGTGAATCGCTACATGTTTAGATTTCGATCCGATCATTGCTACGACTCCTAACTCCTTGCACACAGTCACCGTTCGGGGTATTTGCCCGTTCAAATCATCTCTACACCTTGTTCAAGGAGACATTTCAAATGTCCAATCGCCAAACCGGTACCGTTAAGTGGTTCAACGATGAGAAAGGCTTCGGCTTCATCACTCCGCAATCCGGTGACGACCTCTTCGTACACTTCCGCGCCATCCAAGGCGACGGTTTCAAGAGCCTGAAAGAAGGCCAGCAAGTTTCCTTCGTCGCTACTCGCGGCCAGAAGGGCATGCAAGCTGAGGAAGTTCAGGTTATCTAACCTGAAGCTTTTCTGCTGAAAAAGCCCCGCTTCGGCGGGGCTTTTTTATGCGTGCGATTTACTGTGCTCAGCGTCAGAGGGCGGCAGCCTCCCTCCAAGGACGATTCTACTCAGTCGATCAGACCTCCTCGGTCGACCAAGGCGACGCACAGAGCGCCGCCATACCGAAGGTCAGTCGTCGGACACAGTGATGTTTGGCATCGACTGCGCAATGATCTG
>Ga0208814_1000530_pt1 | contig 22814 bp, 18 predicted proteins | sample MalvirAntarct_55_FD_184253 | JGI IMG/M metagenome (GOLD analysis project Ga0208814, IMG submission 184253) | Marine viral communities from the Global Malaspina Expedition - Malaspina viral metaG Antarct_55 (SPAdes) (version 2) | ecosystem: Environmental > Aquatic > Marine > Oceanic | place...
CTGTTGTGTTGCTCCTGTGTGCCGAGCGTCATGAGCGTGGTGGCGACTCATCCCGTTCTATCTGGGATGAGCAGGTTGCGTGCCATCTTTATCTGGTTGATTTTTGCTGAACGGATTCAATGAGTTGCCCGGCATATCTCGACCGATCGTTACGCTATGGCCGTAATCGGGCTGCGCTCAAATGGTGAGTTGTGCGCTGCAATGGTGCCCCATTGGTCGTACAGGGGAGGAGCGCGACGGACGTCATCAAGGGGAGGACGAGGCATCAACTGGGAGCGACGGATGCCTCGTGGTGTTCTGCAGTGGATGTGCGGAGCTCAAGCAATTGGTGGCATGACGTCCTGCGTCATGCCAGCAATTCTGGCGGTCGGCGTTACGCCGGCACCGGCACATCTTCAGGCAGCAGTTGCTTGTCCTTCAGTGCCCGCCAGAACGCGGCCGGTATCTCGGCTTCGAACTGCTGCACATACTGCGCCGGACGCTTCGGGTTGCTGGTGCCGGGGATGGCTGACAACACCGCTGGATGAGCCAGGCAGAATTGCAGCGCTGCGGCACGGATATCGACGCCGAACTCGCCGCACACGGCCTCCATCGCCTGGGTCTTCTTGCGGATCGCCTCGGGTGCGTCGGCATAGTCGTAGTGCTCGCCGCCGGCCAGCACACCGGAGTTGAAGGGGCCACCGACGACGATCCCGACGCCACGCTCCAAGCACTGTGGGAATAAGGTGTCCAGCGCTTCGCGGTGATCCAGAAGCGAGTAGCGCCCGGCTAGCAGGAATACGTCAGGGTCGGACTGCTCGAGCGCCAGACGGCAGGGCTCGACCAGGTTCACGCCCAGGCCCCAGCCGCGAATCAGGCCTTCGTCGCGCATTTGCGTCAGGGCTTTCGCCGCGCCCTGCATAGCCTGCTGGAAGTACTCGGTCCACTGCGGGCCCCATTGGTCTTCAGACACGTCGTGAATAAACGCGACATCGATTCGATCGACGCCCATGCGCTCAAGACTGTCTTCAATGGAGCGGCGCGCGCCATCGGCGGAGTAGTCCACGACGCGCTTGTTGGGCAGCTCATCAACGAAAGGCTTGGCGTTTTCCGGTGCCGCTGCGGGCTGCAGCAGGCGGCCCACCTTGGTGCTCAGCACAAATTCGTCGCGCGGCTTGTGGCTCAGCAGGCGGCCGAAGCGCTGTTCGGCAAGGCCCGCGCCGTAATGCGGCGAAGTGTCGTAATAGCGGATGCCCGCTTCCCAGGCGGCCTTGAGCGTCGCGTCGGCAGTGGCTTCGTCGAGTGGCTGGAACATGTTGCCCAGCGGTGCGCCGCCAAAGCCGAGAGGTGGAAGGGTGATGCGCATGGAGCCTCCTCTGATGCAGATTGAGCCGAATGTTCGGCGTCGCTTTGCATCGGAGGACGTCCAGTAAGGGATGTTCCGGTGGGGACGAAAAGGAGTGGCGATATCAATCCAGCCCGACACCGAGCCACGTCGCAGCCAGGCCGAGCGGCAGCAGATGCGAGTGGCGGTGTTCGTAGGGCCGGATCATCCGGCCCGGATGGCTGTTAGCGCTGACTCTTCATATACGCCCGCCAGCCAACGAATTCGGTGATGTCAACGGCGCCCTCCAGACCATAGGGCTCGCAGATGAAGCCGGTTTCCCAGCGGCCGTCGGCCAGCTGCACCTTGCCCAGCCCCAACGGCGCGGGGATGCCGGTGAGAAAAGAGCCCAGTTCGCTGCTGGGAATTTCCCAGACTTCCATTTCGATGGCGGCTCCGTCATCGTCAACACGGACCATACCAGGGCGGAACGGTGGGCCGCCGGCCAGCGCGTACAGCTTGTAGTCCGCTGAGCTGTGGGTGGCTTCCAGCAGCCGACCATTGCGCTGCTTGAGCTGCCAGTTCAGCGGCAGACCGTCCAGATGCGCGCCGCAGACGACCACGCGGGCCCGGTCATTGCGCGCCGGATGTGTCGGCGCGGCTTTGGTGATGGACTGGCCGCCGACCAGGGGCATTCCGGTGCCTCGCTGCAGTGCATCGGCCAGGCTCAGCAGGTACTGGTCGGTGAACACGCGACCGAACAGGGTAACGCCCCACGGCAGGCCGTTCTGCATTGTGCCGGCGGGCACCGCAACGGCGGCATAGTCGAGCATGTTCATGAAGTTGGTGTAATAGCCCAGATCCGAGTTGCGCTTGACCGGTTTGGCGTGCAACTCGTCCAGGGTGACCGGTCGCGGGTAGGCAGGCGTGAGGATGCAGTCGACCTCCGCCATGATCCGGTCGCAGATTGTCTTGAGCTGCTGCAGCCGATACTGCGCGCGGAACAGCTGAACCGCTGTGGTGCCGGGCGCCTTTTCCAGGACAGCCTTTATCACCGGCAGCACGGCGTCCGGCTGTTGCTCGATCAGCTCGCCGGCGACGCTGTAACGTTCTGCGACCCAGGGCCCCTCATACAGCAAGCGCGCTGCTTCAAGGAACGGAGCAAAATCGATCTCGACTGGCTCGCCACCAAGCGCCTGTAGATGCTCGATGGTGGCAGCGAACAGCGCCGGGCTTTCCGGGCAGCCGAGAAACTCCAGCCCGCTTGGCACGCCGAAGCGGAAGGTAGCGATCTTGCCGAAGGCCGAACCGTCGTTCCATGCCGGGTTGGCGCGGCTGTATTCGTCAAGCGGATCGAGTCTGGCGGTCAGGGCAAGAAGCTGGCTGGCTTCGGCTGCGGTCGCGGTGAAAAAGGTGACGCAATCCAGCGTGCGGCACGCCGGCACGACACCTGCGGTGGAGATCAGTCCCTTGCTGGCCTTGAGGCCGACCAGGTTGTTCAGCGCCGCCGGCACCCGACCGGAACCGGCGGTGTCGGTGCCCAGCGCAAAACTGCAGATGCCCAGCGCGACGGCCAGGGATGAGCCGGCACTGGAGCCGCCCGACGGGTAGGCCGGGTGTACGCTGTTACGGCATTCACCATAGGGCGAGCGAGTGCCGTTGAGGCCGGTGGCGAACTGGTCGAGGTTGGTCTTGCCCAGCGGGATCGCACCAAGGGCAATCAGCTGCTCGACGATGGTGGCGCTGGTTTCGGGCGTGTAGGCAAAGGCCGGGCAGGCGGCTGTGGTGGGGATGCCGGCCAGATCAATGTTGTCCTTGATGGCAAAGGGAATGCCGTACAGCGGCAGATCGTCCGGGGATTTGCTGTCCAGGGCGGCGAGGTAGGGCTCCAGTTCATCCTCTGTTAGCAGATGAATGAAGAAATTGAATTCGGCCTGGAGGGCGGTGGCTTGCTCGTGCACTGCAGCGATAAGGTTGCGCGGTGACAGCTGGGCGCTGGAGTAAGCCGTGCGCAGTGTGTCGAGGCGTAGATCGAAGTCGATGGTCACGTTGTATTCCTCGTAAGGTGGAAAACGGCAAAGCCTTTCCCACCGCAATGTTCGTTGCCGACCCGTTGGGCCGGTTGGTGGATCGGTGAAGCGTGATCCACCCTACGGTTATCTGTGCGTTGGTCCTGGGGCGTCACGCCTCCTCAATCACTACCACGCGCTGTCCGGCGCGCACTGGCGAGCCGGGTTGCACACGGACTTCCTTGATCACGCCGGAAACAGGGGCGGTGAGCGGGATTTCCATCTTCATGCTTTCCAGGATCACCAGCACGTCGCCGGCTTCCACCCGTGCGCCCTCGGCCACCGAGACCTGCCAGAGGTTGCCGGCAATGTGGCTTTCGATACCGTGCTCGCCGGCGCCGAGCGGGGCGTCTTCACCGAGTTCAGCGGCGACTTCGTCGCTCTCGAAGTGCGCCTGGCCTGAGGCGATCCAGCGTTGGCGTTCGGCGTCGAACGCGGCGCGCTGCTGGCTGCGAAAGGCGTCAATGCCTTCGGCTTCCTTCGCCAGAAAGTCCTGATAGTCGGACAGGCGCAGCTCACTCTCTTCGATCTTCAGCGGGTAGCGGCCCAGGGGAAAATCGCGGCGGATCTTCAAGAGCTCTTCGGCAGAGACCGGGTAGAAGCGAATCTGGTCGAAGAAGCGCAGCAGCCATGGCTTGCCGCCGAAGGCTTCCACCGCGCGGTAGCGGTTCCACATCTGCAGGGTGCGGCCGACGAACTGGTAACCACCCGGGCCTTCCATGCCATAGACGCACATGTAGGCGCCGCCGATGCCCACGGAGTTTTCCGCGGTCCAGGTGCGTGCCGGGTTGTACTTGGTGGTCACCAGCCGATGCCTTGGGTCGAGCGGCGTCGCGACCGGGGCGCCGAGGTAGACATCACCGAGGCCCATCACCAGATAGCTGGCCTCGAACACCGTGCGATGCACTTCGTCGAGGTTTGGCAAATCGTTGATGCGGCGGATGAATTCCAGGTTGCTCGGGCACCAGGGCGCATCCTTGCGTACGGTGGTCATGTATTTTTCGATGGCTAACTGGCAGGCCGGGTCGTCCCAGGACAAGGGCAGGTAGACGGTTCGCGAGGGGACTTTCAGGTCGCGGGCGGCGCACACCGCGTCCCATTCGCCCTCGACGATGTCGAGCAACGTCCGCAACGGCAGGGTTTCTGGCTGGTAGTGGACCTGCAGGGAGCGAATCCCGGGGGTGAGGTCGATTACGCCGTCGAGGTTCTTCGCCTCCAGCGCCTGCATCAGCGCATGGCCACGAAAGCGCAGAACAAGATCCAGCTCAGGCGCTCCGATTTCCAGCAACAGGTGGGTGTCGCCGGAGAGGCGGGCGACCAGCCGGGTATCGTCCTCACCCAGATCAAGGACGATGGGCGAGGCGAGGAAAGAGGCTGGGGTCGACACCGTAGCCGTAGGAGCGAGCTTGCTCGCGAAGGGTTCGGCTCCGGCGTTGGCAGGTTCGCGAGCAAGCTCGCTCCTACGGTCAAGTTCGCTGCACTCGACGCTCAGCGCCTTCGCCAGCTGCCGCGCGGTGGTCACCTCCACTGGTACGAAACGCAGCTTGTCGCCAGCCTTGAGCTGGCCCATCTGCCAGAGGTCGGCCTCGATGATGGTCACCGGGCAGACGAAGCCGCCGAGGCTCGGGCCGTCCGGACCAAGGATTACCGGCATGTCGCCAGTGAAGTCCACCGCGCCGATGGCGTAGGGGTTGTCGTGGATGTTCGACGGGTGCAGGCCGGCCTCGCCACCACTGTCGCGTACCCACTCGGGTTTCGGGCCGATCAAGCGCACGCCGGTCCGGCTTGAGTTGAAATGCACTTCCCAGTTGGTGGTGAAGAATTTGTCGATATAGCCTTCGGTGAAATATTCCGGCGCACCATGCGGGCCGTAGATCACGCGAATCTGGCGCACTGCGGGCAAGGCTGAGCACAATTCCAGCGGCAGGCTTGCGCCAACGCTGTCGTCAGCCAGTTCGGGAAGGTGCAGCACATCACCGGCCCGCAAGGCCCGTCCAGCATGGCCGCCGAACTGGCCAAGGGTGAAGGTGCTCTTGCTGCCCAGATAATCGGGCACCTGCAGCCCGCCGCGTACGCTTAGGTAACTGCGTGCACCCGCTCCGGCGATGGTGCCGAGCGCAAGCGTGCTGCCAGCCTTGACCAGGATCGCGGTGCACATCGGTTGCTCGACGTCGTCGAGTGTCACTGGAATGTCAGCGCCGGTTACCGCAACCACGGCATCGGTATTGAAGCGCAGGATCGGCCCGCTCATGGTGACTTCCAGGCCTGCGGCATCGGCCGGATTGCCCAGCAGCGCATTGCCCAGGCGCAGCGCACGGCTGTCCATCGGACCGGACGGCGGCACGCCGACAGCCCAGTAGCCGAGCCGTCCGGGGAAGTCCTGCACGGTGGTCTGGGTGCCGGCTGCAAGCACCTCGAAGGTGGCGGCCTGGTAAGTCAGCCCTTCCAGGCAGCGGGTCCAGGGATTGCCTTCGGCAAAGGGTGCATAGGCGAGGATCTGACGCAGGTAGTCGCGGTTGGTCTCGACGCCATAGAGCAGGGTGTCGGCCAACGCCTGATCGAGCGCAGCGTGGGCCGCTTCACGGGTCGGCGCATGGGTGATGAGCTTGGCGATCATCGGGTCGAAGTAGGGCGGAATCTCGCAGCCAGCCTCGACCCAGGTGTCGATGCGCAGAGCCTTGCGATCTGACTCGGGGAAATTCACGGCGGTCAGCAGGCCCGGACTCGGTTGGAAGTCGCGGCCCGGGTCTTCGGCGTAGAGGCGTGCCTGGACGGCGTGGCCGCGGGGATTCAAGTCCTTCGCCAGTGCCGACAAAGGTGCCAGATCGCCGGCGGCCAGCTCGATCATCCAGCGCACCAGGTCTACGCCCCAGACCTGTTCGGTCACGCCGTGTTCGACCTGCAGGCGGGTGTTCACTTCGAGAAAGTAGAAGCGCTCGGCCTCAGCGTCGTAGACAAACTCGACGGTACCAGCGCTGCGGTAGTTCACCGCCTTGGCCAGCTTGATGGCGGCTTCGCACAGAGCCTCGGCCATGCCGGTCGGCAGGTTCGGTGCCGGTGTTTCTTCCAGCACCTTCTGGTTGCGGCGTTGCACCGAGCAGTCGCGAACGCCCAGCGCGATCACCTCGCCCTGGCCATCACCAAATACCTGCACTTCCAGATGGCGGGCGCGCTGAATGTATTTTTCGATGAACACACCCGAATCGCTGAAGTTGTTCTGCCCCAGGCGTTTAACTGCGTCGAAGGCATCCGACAGCTCCTCGGCCGAGCGGCATACGCGCATGCCAATGCCGCCGCCGCCAGCCGTGCTCTTGAGCATGACCGGATAACCGACCTGTTGGCCGGCTTCCAGCGCGGCTTCGAGGCTCTCCAGCAGTTCGGTGCCTTCCAGCATCGGCACGCCGTGCTGCTTGGCCAGCGCTCGGGCGGTGTGCTTGAGCCCAAACACCCGAAGCTGCTCGGGCGTCGGCCCGACAAAGGCGATGCCGGCCGCCTCGCAGGCCTCGGCAAAGGCGGCATTCTCGGAAAGAAAGCCGTAGCCGGGATGAATCGCCGTCGCGCCGGTGGCCTGTGCGATACCGAGGATCTTGTCGACCACCAGATAGGTATTCGATGCAGCGCCGTCACCGAGGCTATGGGCTTCATCGGCCTGCTGGATGTGCAAGCTGGCGGCATCCGCTTCTGAATAGACGGCCACGCCTTTTACGTCCAGGGCACGCAGCGTGTGCAGAATGCGGCAGGCGATGGCGCCGCGGTTGGCGATCAGGAGTTTGTCGAACATCTTCATTCCCTCAGGGGGAGGCGGGCCGTCCCGCTTTCTTTCGTCGTCGCCCCCGGTCGTCCAGGGACTGAATCGTCTGTAGGGTGGTTTCAGCGAAGCGGCGGGCCGCTGTCTGGGGCTGTGCGAGTGGTTTTCGCAGGTGCTGAGTCGGGCGCATCCGGGACATGCGTTGTAGGCCGCTGGCCTGCGCGCGCCTGCATCAGGGGCAGCACATAACGCTGCAGCAGCGACATCAGTCCCATACCAGTACCTCGGCCGGCGTGGGGTTCCAGCCGTTGCACGGGTTGTTTAGCTGTGGGCAGTTGGAAATCAGCACGATTACGTCCTGCTCGGCTTTCAGCTCAACGTATTTGCCCGGGGCGGAGATACCGTCCTCGAAGGTCAGGCTGCCATCGGGCGTGACCGGAACGTTCATGAAGAAGTTGATGTTGGCGCCGACATCGCGTTTCTCCAGGCGACCGTCATGCAGACTGGCGCGCAGGAAATTGTCGCGGCAGCTGTGCATGTAGCGCTTGTCCAGTGCGTAGCGCACCACGTTGCTCTCCTGAGCACAGGCGCCACCGAGAGTGTCGTGGCGACCGCAGGTGTCGGCAACGATGGTTAGCAGCGGGTTGCCGAGGTTGGAGTAGAGCACCGTGCCGGTGGTGAGGTAGACCTTGTTCTGCTTGCGCAGGGTGCGCTGGGGGTCATAGCGCTCACGCGGGTTCGTGGCACTGAAAAACAGAGTGTCGACCGCCTGATTGCCCTCAAGGTCGAGCAGGCGCAGGGTCTGGCCGGCCTTCACTTCGAACAGATAAGGCTCGCCCGCCGGGATCATATGGCGAAAGGTGGCGGCCTCGGGGTGCAAGTTGCTTTCGTGGATGGTCATGTTGGCGCCCCCTCAGATGTAGAGTCGTTCGGTGTTGTGGAAGCCGCGGGCGTTCTCCGGGCGCGAGGTGCGGCAAAGGACGCTGATACCGTCGCTGTCGACGCGGTGCCAGCTGAGCTGCACGGGTTTTGGCGCGTACTCGGAATTCGGGTCCATTGGGTGCTGCAAGCTGGTGAGCACCACCAGCGTGTCCATCGGCGCGTACAGCTCGAGATAGTCGCCGGCTCTGCTGTTGCCGGACTCGAAGCCGAAGCCGCCATTGGCGTCGACGGTGACCTTGCTGAACAGGTTGAGGGTCATCAGCAGATCCTGCAGGTTCAGGTTCCACTTGCCCATTTCCACCAGCAGGTTGTCCGTGCCGTTGCGGAAGAAGCCGTTGCGAAGCTCCTGATAGCGACCCTGGCCGTATTTCTCGGCGACTTCGTCTGCGTTCAGTACGCCACCGAAACTGTCATGCCAGCCGCAGGTATCAGCGGTGATGCAGGCCAGGACCCGGCCCATGTCTGAATACAGGCAGTGGCCGGCGGTGAGTTTGGCGGTGTGCTGGCACTTGAGGGTGTCCGGCAGGTTGAGGCGCTCGCTTTTTTCGTACGCGTTGAACATCAGCAGGCTGACGTTGGCGCCGCCTTCGAGATCGGTCAGGCGCAGCAATTGACCGCGCTTGAGTATGAAAGAAGTGTGGCCGCCGCCGGGAACGAGTTCCTCGTACAGCGTGGGGCGAATGGCGAGTGAAGCACTCATGTCAGGCTCCTTGATTGTCGGTGTGCAGATGGCCCAGGTGCGTCGGCAGGTCGCCAGCAGAGGCGCGCGCAACGTGGCGATCGGTGTTCAGCGGGATGTCGTAAGTGACGCGTGCGCCATAGGCGCCGGGTGCGTGAGGATCAAGGCGGGTCTTGTCGAACACCAGAATGCGCGTGCCAAGGGTGAAGCCCTCGGAGAGGTCGTGGGTGACCATGAACACGGTCAGTCGGGTTTCACGCCAGAGTTCCAGCAGCAGCTCGTGCATGTCCTTGCGAATACCGGGATCAAGCGCGCCAAACGGCTCGTCCAGCAACAGCACGCGGGGCTTCATCACCAGTGCCTGGGCGATGGCCAGGCGTTGCTGCATGCCGCCGGAGAGCTGCGCCGGGTACTTGTCCAGCGAGTGTCCAAGGCCCACCTTGCGCAGGATCACTTCGGCCTGCTCGCGTGCTTCGCGCTTGCTGCGGCCGAACAGCCTGCCCAGTAGCGGGGCCTTGGGCAGCTCCAGGCCGAGGGCGACGTTGTCCAGCACCGACAGATGCGGAAACACCGAATAACGTTGAAATACGACGCCGCGGCTGGCGTCCGGCTCTCCGGCGATGGGGGCGTCGTCGAGCAGGATTTCTCCACGGCTGGGCCGTTCCTGGCCGAGCAACAGGCGTAGAAAAGTGGATTTCCCGCAGCCGGAGGCGCCGACCAGGGTGCAGAACTCACCTTCATTGACGCTCAGATTCAGGCGTTCAAGTACCACCTGATCGCCATATTCCTGCCAGACGTTGTTGACTCGTATGAATGGTTTGGCGGGTTGTTCGCCAACCGTGCGGATGACATCGCTCATGCCTTGGCTCCTTCGTACCAGGGGAAGGCCAGCTGGGTGAGCTTACGCAGACCGAAATCCATGCTCCAAGCGAGCAGGGTGATCCAGGCCACATACGGCAGGATCACGTCCATTGCCAGATAACGGCGAACCAGAAAGATGCGGTAACCCAGACCATCAGTGGATGCGATGGCCTCGGCGGCGATCAGAAACAGCCAGGCCGAACCCAGCACCAGGCGCAGCGCAATCAACAGGCGCGGCAGGAGTTGCGGCAGCACCACGCGCAGGATCAGCGTCCAGGTGTTGGCACCCAGCGTCTGTGCCTTTATCAGCAACTCCGGCGGCAACTCCCGAGCGCGCTGCTCCAGATCGCGCGCCAGAACCGGGGTGACGCCAATGACGATGAGCATGACTTTGGACAGCTCGCCGAGGCCGAAGACGATGAACAGAATCGGCAGGATTGCCAGCGGCGGAACCATCGACAGCACCGTCAGCAACGGCGATAGGGGTGCGCTGAACAGCGGCAGCGTTCCAGCCGCGACACCGAGGCACAAGCCGGCAACCGCTGCAATGCCGAGGCCGACACCCAGACGTTTGAGACTGGACGCGGTGTCCTGCCAGAACAGGTAGTCGCCGCTGCGTTTGTCCGGGGTGAACGCGAGGCGCTCCACTGCACTGGACATCTGCGTGAAGCTGGGCAGGAGCTTGTCGTTGGGGTTGGTTTCAAGCCGTTGCGCAGAGCTGCTCAGGTAGGTGAACAGCAGGATGGCAAAGGGCAGGATTACCAGCAGCGTCCAGCCGGTGCGGCCGGGAACGCGATTGATTAGACGCATGGGGAGTACCCCCTTTTGATTGGGGGGTGTTGCCGCGGGCCGGTCGTCTTGTCGAATCCGAGCGGTGGCATATAAGGGCCTCCAGTGAGTGGGCATAGCAAAGGAGCTGCGTGTCGAACGCCGTCTCCCGGGCTTTTATCCCGCCGTGTAACCTCACTGGAGGTCGCCAACTCTCGGACCAGCCACTCGCAACGCGAGCCGGAACCCTAGTCGGCTATTTCTAAATTTGTCTCGTCCCTGAGCCGCAGCTTCCTGGCATAAGTGGTTTTGCAAGAGCGGTGCCAAGCGCAGAGCCGCCTGGTTTGGGCCATTGCCACGCTGGCGGGCAGCTCTGGCGCGCCTTGATGGTGCAATGCGCGCGTCGCGTGCTTCCTTTCGAGGCAACGATTTGGAATGGGCGGCGGCTCCGGTGCGGCCGGGCGAAGTCGGACTTCGCCAGCAGCCATGTCCGTCGTTCTGACGTATCCCAAGAAATGCGCGCTTCACTGCGCCGCCAGGCACGCCGAGTCCGCTCTGGCATGGCGCTGATCTGCGTCGCCACGTTGTGGCCGCACCAAGATATAGCCGGTCCCAGATCATGTTGTCGTACGCGAAGCGAACGCTGAGCGTTTGATCGGGATCGGGTGCGCATAGGCGTAAGCGTTAGCCGGCAGCCGGAACGTTTTGCCGAGCAGATCAGTGTCGCTTGATAGTGGTTTGGGTATTTGGAGTACAGGAGGGGCTGCGAATCTGCCGACTTATTCGGCTTCTACAGATGCGGAGTTCAGGCGCGGTCCTGGACCGGAGCGACGCGTTGGAATCAGGTGGGGATAGAGCAGGGTGGGAGGGTCCGAGCAGGCGCTGCGTCCGCGAGGACGTCAGCGGCCCGGTTTCCTGGATGCAGTGACTTAGTTCACTGCGTCCTTCAGCGACTTGCCTGGCTTGAAGCCTGGCAGCTTTGCTGCGGAGATCTTGATCGTTGCACCTGTCTGCGGATTACGGCCGTCACGGGCTGCGCGCTCTTTGACAGCAAAGGTGCCGAAGCCGACGAGCGTCACGCTGTCGCCGTTCTGCAGGGTGTTGGTCACGCTTTCGGTGAAGGCATCCAGCACACGAGTGGCAGTGCTCTTCGGTACATCGGCGGAGGCGGCGATCGCTTCAATCAACTCGGCTTTATTCACGGGTGTGGCTCCAGATTGGAATGGGTGGTCAGTATAAGCAGCGTCTTGCCCTGTCGCCTGCGGCAAATTTCCTCTTTTTCAAAAATATCCCGTGCGGGGCGACAAATCACTTGGTTGCCTGATCCAGACGCTTTTGTCTGGACATCGAAATTTTGGCTCCGGTTCATTGCCCTCCCGACCATTGGTAGCTTGCTGTCTGCTGAATGCGCCATAAGCGCCCCTCACGCAGCATGGAACACATGGTTCGAGATCTGAAGGCAGTAACCGTCTATTCACAGGCTGATTGGCTCGTCTTCAACTTCAATAATGGACGTCGATGCCGATCTCCAGAGGCTTGTCGCTTGGCACATCGAACCGGCTATCCTCGAACGCCGGCGGGCCCATCACCTTGGGGTTATTGGACAAGCCATAGCCTTCGGTGGGAAACATGCCAAACCTGAGGTCCAATTCGCCGTTAGCGTTTTCGTCGTGGTAGGCCATCACGGCGTAATCACCGGCAGGAACGTCTTCGAACAGCACGGTGACAGTTCCGGCCTTGGCCGGCGACTCGCTGGAGGCGAATGCCTGGTCCGCTTTACGGAATGTCTTCGGGTCGGAGAACAAAGCCACGCGAACTGTGCCGCGATCGTGCTCGAGGTTGTTGAGTTTGACTGTCAACGGCTGGCCATCGGCGAAAGCCGCTTGACCTATCACCATTGTTACCAAGGTTAGCGCTACGCGCAGTGTCATCGGATTCGCTCCTGGTCGACGTGTCTATCGAATGAATCGAGGGCGGGCGCATCAAGCTGCCCAAAATGTCTGGCGATAGTGCCGTGCTTCTAACGGATCGGCCAGCCAAACGGCTGACCAGTCAGTCTCGCCTTGTATCGAATGACGCCGCCGTGGCTCCACGAACGCTGCAATGCGATGCTAGGCGCCAAACGACCTATCGACCGAGCCCGCATGAACAAGACCCATCTTCAGACGCTGATAATCGACAAGCTGCAGGCCGATCTGGCTGTTGCAAAGGATGCACTGAAGGCCTCACACGAGGCGGCGACGCACGCCGAAAGCAAAGCGGAGAACAAGTACGACACCCGAGGATTGGAAGCCGCCTACCTGGCCGATGGGCAACGGAAGCGCGTTCACGAAATAGAGACAGCGATCTCAAGCTACCAAAACCTGCCCGTACGATCGCATCGCAATGAAGCCATCACCCTGGGCGCGTTGGTTTCGCTGGAGTCCGCTGACAGTTGCCGTTGGGTGTTCCTGGGGCCAGATGCCGCTGGGCTGAGTGTGACGGTTGAAGGCGAAGAAGTACTGGTGATTTCCCCGCGTTCGCCGCTGGGCAGGGCGCTGCTGGGCTGCGAGGAAGGTGATGAAGCCGAGATCAAGGTCGAGGGTCAGTCCCTTCGATACAGTCTGATAAGCGTCAGTTGAGTCAGCATCCAGCGCGCACGGAGCGGAAGGGCTCCGAAACGCTATAAATCTGTTTATTATCATTTTATCAGTTAGATAGGCGTTTTAATTAATGTCGATTATCGGTTTTTGTCTCGACTTACCTGCTGAGTATGCGAGCCGCATAAATATCAGATAAACGATATTAAAAATACTCTATAACTTACTGATTTTAAACGTTAAATATAATAATAACTCCCTGCCTTTCTTCTAACTGAAGCCCTCGCTCTCAACCGTTCTGTCGAACCATTCAAACAATTTGCACGGGTGGCGCAGCGGCGGTTCCGCTAGCTAAATGCCACCCTTCAGCTCGCCTAGAAACAATTTGACGCATTCCGTCTAGCTGACTATCGTGACGCATGCAGATGATAAGCAATCTCATTAGTATTTGCGGAGGTGATGGTGAACGCACTGACTCGCGTCGCCTACGACGGGCCTCGGGAAGGTTACAAATTCCCCCCGTCGTATCGATTCTATTCGCCGGCTGGGGGCATCGAAGCCAGCGGTTGTTTCAAAGTGATAGACACGCCGGCGGAGGGTGCCGGGCCGTGCTTGGAGCGAGATGTCCAGCGTGGGTTCGCCGAAGCCCAGGCGGCCGGGCTGAGAAACCCGGTACTGGTCGGCGTGATCCCCTTCGATAAACAGCAACCTTCAAGCTTGTTCATTCCGCGGCATATTAGCCATCTCCCTCCTACGGAACCGCCCACCTCAATCTGCGGGTTTGCCTGTGGCAATGCCCGTCAGTGCATCGAGCAGCCCAACCAGGCCGGGTTTCAGCAGGCCGTTACCCGAGCGCTCGCGGCGCTTCGTAACGGGCGTCTCGACAAAGCGGTGCTGTCCCGTCTGTTGCAGCTTGAGTTCGACGAACCGCCCTGCGCGGCAACGATCTTTCAGGGGTTGCGTCAGCAGAATCCCGAGGCGTATCACTTCTTCGCGGATCTGCCTGACGGTGGCGTACTGATCGGCGCCAGTCCAGAGCTGCTACTGCGCAAAACCGGCCAACGTCTGGAAACCAACCCTCTGGCAGGCTCGGCCCGGCGTCATGCCGAACCGGCGGAAGACGAATACGCTGCGCAGTGTCTTCTTGATTCTGCAAAAGACCAGCACGAACACCGCTTGGTGATCCGCGATATGGAGCGCCAGTTACGGCCTATATGCCGGGAACTGCATATTCCTGACGCACCATCCCTAATGAGCACTGCGAAACTATGGCACCTGTCCACGCGAATTGAAGGTGAGCTTGCCGAGCCCGTGTCAGCCCTCAAGCTTGCTTGCCAATTGCACCCGACCCCAGCGCTCTGTGGCTTTCCTACGGCAGCAGCCAAACAGCTGATCGCAGAACTCGAACCCTTTGATCGAGGTGTTTTTGGCGGCATCGTTGGCTGGTGCGACGCCGCCGGTAATGGTGAATGGGCTGTGGTGATTCGCTGTGGCGTGATCGACGAGCGGAAAGTTCGGCTGTTTGCCGGGGCTGGTCTGGTATCGGAATCCTGCCCTGAGTCTGAATGGCGCGAGACCAGCACCAAGCTTGGCACCATGCTCGCGGCGTTCGGTCTTGACCGGGAGGCTGTATGAGCCTGGTTCCGTTTACTCGCTGGCCTGAGGAATTCGCCGAGCGATACCGTCGGGCCGGCTACTGGCGTGGCGAACCGCTGAGCCAGATGCTCGTCGAGCAGGCGAGCACCCAGCCGGACGCCGTTGCAGTAATCCATGGTAGTGAGGTTTTGAGTTACGCCGATCTGGACCAAGCTTCGACGAACCTGGCGCAGCGGCTGGCGAACCGCGGTCTGGGGCAGGGCGACCGCGCCCTCGTCCAATTGGGCAATCAGGCCGAGCTGTACGTTGTGTTCTTCGCCCTGATCAAGGCTGGAATCGCGCCCGTTAACGCATTGTTCAGTCACAACCGTCTCGAGCTGGTGGCCTATGCCGCGCAAATCCGCCCGCGACTGTTGATTGCCAGCAGGGCTCATTCACTGTTCACAGGTGATGCGTTTGTCGAAGAGCTAACGGAGAGTATTCCCGACCTTGATACCGTCTTGCTGCACGACGACCCCTATCCAGAGCTATGTCTGCAGAGCTGGTTCGAACCGGCAAAGGAATTGCGGTCGTTCCGACCGACACCGGCCGGCGAAGTGGCGTTCTTTCAGCTCTCCGGTGGCAGTACCGGCACGCCAAAGCTGATCCCGCGCACCCATGACGACTATCTCTACAGCGTTCGTCGCAGCAACGAGATCTGTCAGTTTGACCAAGACACGCGTTATCTCTGTGCACTACCTGCAGCGCACAACTTTCCGCTGAGCTCACCCGGCGCGCTGGGCGTCTTCCTCGCTGGCGGCCGTGTTGTGCTGAGTCCGGATCCCGGTCCGGCCAGTTGCTTTCCCTTGATTGCTCAGCAGCAGGTCAACGTTACCGCGCTAGTGCCGTCGGCCTTGGCCATATGGCTGCAGGCCGCCCCCAGTGGTGAGCTCGATTCGCTGCAGTTTGTTCAGGTTGGCGGCGCCAAGCTGCCTGAGGCCCAGGCCAGACGTGTGCCTCAGGTGTTGGGATGCAGGTTGCAACAGGTTTTCGGCATGGCTGAAGGATTGGTCAACTACACCCGACTGGATGATAGCGATGAGCACATCTACTTGACCCAGGGCCAGCCGATGAGTCCGGCTGATGAGGTCAGGGTGGTCGACCGTCAGGGTAATCCCGTGGCCGTTGGCGAAGTCGGGGCGCTGATGACGCGTGGGCCGTACACGATTCGCGGTTACTTCCAAAGTCCTGAGCACAACGCCGTCGCATTCGATGCCGAAGGGTTCTATCGCTCCGGTGACCTCGTCCGTCAGCGGGATGACGGCTACATCGTCGTCGTCGGCCGGATCAAGGATCAGATCAATCGTGGTGGCGAAAAGATCGCCGCCGAAGAAGTGGAAAACCTATTGATGGCGCATCCCGCCGTAGCGCAGGCGGCGCTGGTTTCGGTGCCTGATGAGGCCATGGGCGAGAAGAGCTGCGCCTACATCGTCACCCGCGACGCAACGCTCAAGGGAGTAGTGCTGCGCAAGTTTCTGCGTGGGCTCGGCCTTGCTGAATACAAGCTTCCCGACCGATTCGAGCACATCGAAGCGCTCCCGATGACCGCAGTCGGCAAGGTGGACAAGAACCGCCTGCGCCGCCGCGTGGCTGAACAACTGACCGTTACCGAATAAGGATTCGTTTCATGGCAATTCCCACTCTGACGCCATACCGCCTGCCCAGCGAATGGAGCGTGAACAAAGTGCAGTGGTCGCTCGAACCGAATCGCGCGGTTCTGCTGATTCACGACATGCAAGCGTACTTCTGTGATTTCTGGGGCCAGGACAGCGCCTTCATCGACCAACTGGTTTCCCGTCTGGCACAGGTTCGCCAGCGCTGCAAAGCACTGGGGATTCCGGTCGTCTACACCGCCCAGCCGGGCGAGCAAGCCGATGCGGACAGGGCACTGCTGAACGATATGTGGGGGCCGGGCATTACCCAATATCCCGAGCGTCAGACGGTGGTCTCTGGCCTGGCTCCCGCGGAGGATGACACGGTCTTGGTGAAATGGCGCTACAGCGCCTTCCAGCGTTCACCGCTGGAACACATGATGAACGAGCTAGGCCGCGACCAACTGATCATCGGCGGCATCTACGGCCATATCGGCTGCCTGATGACCGCATGTGATGCCTTCATGCGAGATATCCAACCCTTCGTGCTGGCGGACGGTATCGCTGATTTCGGGGCGGCCGAACACGAGATGGCCCTGAACTACGTGGCGACGCGATGCGGCAAGGTAGTGACTTGCCGCGAAGTGCTCGAACTGGGCTCGGTAAACCGGGCATTACCGAGCAGGGAAGGGCTAGAGGCCCGGTTGCTGTCGATGCTCGACGAGATGGATGAGCCCTTCGATCCGGACGAAAACCTGCTCGACTATGGTCTGGATTCGATCCAGATCATGACGCTGCTAAGCGAATGGCGCGAGCAGGGCCTTGAGCTGAGCTTCACCGATCTGGCCAAGACCCCGACGTTGAACGGCTGGTGGGCCCTGATCAGCGAGCACGGAGGTGCCCGATGAGAGCGCTCGGGACTGCCCAGCAAGGGCTCTGGTTCGGCTACCTGCTCAACGAAGACCGCGCCATGTTCAATACCGCTGAATGCATAGCGTTCGCGGGCAAGATTCACGCAGTGACGCTGATTGCTGCAGTGCAACAGGCGGTGCGGGAGTGCGAGGCGCTATCCGGGGTATTCGTGGCGGATGAGGACGCGGCATTTTTCAATCCCTGCGAACTGCCAGTTGTTGTGCAACAGGTCCAGGTTCCGGTGACAGAGGATCCGGAAGACTGGGTCCGTGATTGGGCCACGCGCGACATTCGCGTACCGATCGATCTTGAACGCGAACTACCGTGCCGGTTCGTGTTGCTACAGGCAGGAGGTCGCGACTTTCTCTACAGCTGTGTGCATCACATTGCCCTGGATGGTTACGGCACCAACCTGCTTTACCAGCGAATCGCCGAGCTCTACGGCGCCGCACTGAACGGTGACCCAGCGCCCGCCAATGGGTTTGGCCGATATGAAGATGTGCTCAAGGAAGACGCCGAGCGGGACGCCCAGGGCCGTACCGCCGCTGCGCGCGGTTACTGGCTGGAAACGTTGTCACGCATGCCGGAGCCTGCCAGCTTCAGCGAACGCAGTGCGCCCATTTCGGCGGCGTTCATTCGTCATGGCGCCCCGTTCACAGAACCTTTATGGCGGGCTCTCAACCAGGTTGCCGAAGCTCACGGCGTGGGCTGGCCGGACCTCCTTCTGGCAGGTATATCCGCTCATCTCAGGCAGGTGAGCGGGGCGCGCTCCCAGGTACTGGGGCTGATGGTGATGAATCGCATCGGCTCGGCATCATTCAATGTGCCGTGCATGCAGATGAACATCGCGCCCTTGTGCCTGGATCTGCCGGACGACGCTGATCTCATCGTCAGTGCTAAGACCATCGGCAAGCTGCGTCGGAGCAGCCGCAAACATCAGCATTACCGCTACGAATCGCTGCGTCGGGACCTCGGTCGTGTTGGTGGAGAGCAGCGGCTGTTTGGCCCTCTGATCAACATCATGCCGTTCGACCGTCCACTGGCTTACGGCAACTGCCCGGCGCGAACGCTGAACTTGAGCGCCGGGCCGGTGGAGGATCTGACGCTGGAAGTCCAGATCGGCGCCGACGGTATGCCGATACTCGACTACGACGCCAATCCGGCCTGCTACAGCCTCGACCAAGTGCGCGGCCTGCAGGAGGAACTGTTCGATCTGCTCGAATGCTGGCTGGCCGAGCCGCAGCAGCCTCGAGCTGTGCTGCTCGAAGAGCTGTTTGCAGTCCGCCGAGCCTGGCAAGTTATCAAGGCTCCGTGCACTGCGTCCTATGTGCAACCGAGCAACGTGTTAGATGCCATACGCCTACAGGCACAGACCCAGCCCGAGGGCATCGCGCTGGTTCAGCATGAGCAGGCGCTGAGTTACGGCGAACTGCAAGCTCGGGCCGAGATGGTCGCTGCCGCGCTTGTCGATGAGGGGATTGAGCCGGGCCAGCGCGTCGGGGTGATGCTGAGCCGGTCGCCACAAGCAATCCTCGCCCAGTTGGGGGTCTTGCTCGTAGGTGCGGTGTATGTGCCGTTGGACCCGGAGCAGCCCGCCGATCGACAAAGGCTAATCTGCGAGACGGCAGGCCTGGCTCTGATCATCACTGAGGCAGCTTATCGGCATCGGTTGGCGGACATACACTCAGGCCCGATCCAACTGATCGGATTGCTGACCTCGGCCAACCGGACGTACAGCCCGCGCAACAACGATGCGGGCTGTTATTTGATGTTTACCTCCGGTTCGACAGGTGCGCCGAAGGGGGTTGAAGTCAGCCATCGCGCATTGGCGCATTTCGTTCACGGGGCTCGGCAGCGCTACGGCATCGATTCAGCCGACCGTGTCCTGCAATTCGCACCGTTCAACTTCGATGCGAGCATCGAAGAAGTCTTCGTCAGCTTGTCGGCCGGGGCGACATTGGTGCTGCGTACCGACCCGATGTTGCAATCGATGTCCTCGTTTGTAGAGGGGCTGGAGCAGCTTGCGATCAGCGTAGTCGACCTGCCCACGGCTTTTTGGAATGAGTGGGTCGTGGCGTTGCGCAGTGGTCAAGCGCAGATTCCAGCATCGCTAAAGACGGTGATCATAGGTGGCGAAGCGGTATACCCCGAGCAGCTTCAGGCCTGGCAGCGCGTCGGGCGGCACGATGTTCGCCTGGTCAATACCTATGGTCCGACCGAGACCACGGTTGTAGCGACTAGCTGTGATCTGCAAAGCCTCGAACCCAATCGCGCACGGCTGCCTATCGGTCAACCATTGGCAGGTGTCGAGGCGCTGGTTCTGGAGCGAGGCAATCGCCCCGGATCGGAAGGTGAGCTGGTGTTGTTTGGTCCGCAACTGGCCAATGGTTACCTCAACAGCGACTCGCCGGCGTTTGCCCATATTCGCATTGGGGACGAAACGATGCGGGTCTACCGCACCGGTGACCGCGTGCGTCTGGTAGACGGCCAGCTGGTGTACCTAGGCCGACTGGACAACGAATTCAAGATCAGCGGCTATCGCATCCAGCCGGGGGAGGTCGAGGCCCGGATGCTGGCACTACCGGGTATAGACGAAGCGTGTGTGCTGGGCCTGGAACTCGATGCCGGGGTGCGTCGGTTGGTGGCGTTTTTCGCTGGCCCGCGGGACGACGTTCGAGCAATCAAGCGCGAGCTGAGTGCCGTACTGCCCGCAGCAATGGTGCCGACCGATTACCGTCATTTCGACGTCCTGCCCCGCACCGGTAGCAACAAGATCGACCGTAAGCGCCTTCAGCAGGCCTACGTGCAAGGCACGTCCGAACGCGTATTGAACGACGAGACGCAGCGGCGCGTCAGCGCTATCTGGCAGCAAATCCTCGGGGTGAGCGGCATTCAACCGGACGACAATTTCTTCGAGCTCGGTGGGCAGTCATTGCAGACCATCCAGATCGTCAATCGACTTGGTGCGGAGTTCGGCACTGCAGTGAAGGTCTCCGATGTCTTCGATCACCCGCAGCTGGCGGACTTCTGCAGCTTTTTGGACAGCCGGCTGCAGCAACGGGAAGAACTCGTGGAAATGGTCTGGTGAAAGGGGCGGGCAAATGAATGAGCAGATGAGTTTCAACGGGCGCAGCATTTGGGTTACCGGAGCCGGACAGGGCATCGGCCGCGCCGTGGCTGAAGGCTTTGCGCGGCTGGGTGGCCAAGTCATTGGCTTCGACCGCACCTTTTCCGAAGGTAACTACGGCTTCACCACCTACCTGCTTGATGTCGGTGACGCGGACGCGGTGCGCCACGCGTGCCACGAGCTGCTGGACGGGCAACAGCGGGTTGATGTCTTCGCCAGCGTCGCGGGCATCTTGCGGCTTGGGGCTATTGAGGAGCTGAGTTTGGCCGACTGGGACGATTCGATGCGCGTCAACGTGTCCGGGCCTTTTTATCTGCTACGCGAACTTATCCCGCGGTTCAAGGCGCAAGGCAGCGGAGCGGTGGTGGCGGTGAGCAGCAACGCGACCCACGTTCCGCGCATGCAGATGGCTGCGTACAGCGCATCCAAGGCTGCACTCACCAGCCTGGTCCGAACCGCGGGTCTGGAGCTGGCCGAGCACGGCGTGCGCTGCAACCTGGTCTCGCCGGGGTCTACCGATACCGCCATGCAGCGCGGCATGTGGCACAGCGAGGACGCGCGGGAACGGACCATCGCGGGCTTCCCTGAGCAGTACAAGCTGGGGATTCCGCTGCGCAAGATCGCCACGCCAGAAGAGGTCGCCCGCACCGTGCTGTTCCTTGCATCGGACCTGGCGAGCCACATCACCTTGCAGGACATCGTCGTCGACGGCGGCGCCACTCTGGCGGCCTGAGACTCCGAGAGGTAGCAGATGCAAAAGAACATAATCGGCCTGCTGAAGCGCTTGGCTCAGCAGGGGGTGCACCTTGCGCTCAACGATCAGCAGCAGCTGGTTTCGCAGTCGAGCAAAGAGGCAATGACCCCCTCGCTCGGGCAGCAGATTCGTGACAACCGCGACGCCATTATCGAGTGCCTGAGGGCCCAACGCGCGTTCATTGAGCCGATCGTGCCGCAACATCTCAGCGTAGGTCCGCTGTCTTCCTCCCAGAGCGGGCTCTGGTTCATCGAGCAGTACGAGCAGGATTCCCACCTGTACAACATGCCCGTCTTCTTCCGCCTAACGGGCGAGCTGGATGTGGCGGCGCTGGAGTTCGCGTTCGATGCGCTGATAGCCCGTCATGCCAGTTTGCGTACGCGCTTCCAGCGCAGCGCCGAGGGCCGCGGCGAGCAGGAGATACTCCCGCATCCTGGGTTCCATCTGGCGCGGGAGAATCTGAGCTCCCTTGAGCCACAGGCCCGTGAGGACCGAGTCGCGCAGCACGTGCGGGAAGAGATCGAGCGTCCGTTCGACATCACCAGTGGGCAACTGACGCGCGTCACGCTGCTGGAGCTGGGCGAGCGTGAGCATGTGCTAATGATCAACCAGCACCACATCATTTCGGATGGCTGGTCGGTGAAGAACATGTTCGCGGACCTCAAGACCGCTTTTCTCGCTTACCAGAATCGTGAGCCGCTTAACTGGTCGTTGCAAAACGTAGGCGAGGCAGGCAAGACGAGGCAAACACAGCCGAAGAAGCGGAGTTTACGTTCGGTAAATGAGCATTCTGAGGCTGTGTTTAACGACGTATTGCCAACGCAGGTAGCTTTGCAGGGGCCAGCTCGCTGGGACGAGCCCGCTGGGACGAGCCCGCACTGACCTACATCGATTACGCACTCTGGTTCAACTCGCCCCTGTTCCGTGACTATCACGAGCAGTTCAAGCCGTTCTGGGTCGAACGCCTGGCGGGCATCCCCGAGGTACACAGCCTACCGCTAGACAAAGCTCGGCCCGCCCAACCCGCCAGCGGTGGCGAGGTGGTGTTCTCGACCATCGACAATACGCTCTGGGGGCGCTTCAACGGTCTGTGTCAGCAACACAACACTTCCCCTTTCATTGGCTTGCATGCGCTGTTCGCGCTGCTGCTGGCACGCCATTCAGGTGAGCGCGACATTGTCGTTGGCACCCCATTGGCGTACCGCGAGCGGGCGGATATCGAGCCTTTGGTAGGTTTCTTCGTTAACACGCTGGTGTTGCGCACTCAGCTTCCCGAGCAGCAAAGGTTTGTCGACTATTTGCAACAGTGCCGCACCGACGACCTCGAGGCGTTCGATCACCAGCTCTATCGGTTCGAGGCGCTGAGCGAAGCATTGGGCATGGACCGCCACACTGCAATCAACCCGATCTTCCAGATCATGTTGGTGTATCAGGCACGGGTCGACTTCAATGACCTGATCCCCGGCTGTGACGCGGTTGAGGAGACCTCGCCGGTACTGCCTGCCAAGACCGATATTTCAGTCAAGGTCACCGAGCTTGTGGATTCGGTACGAGTCGACTGGCTTTACGCGACGGCGCTGTTCGACCGCAGCAGCATCGAAGGCTATGCGAGTCGCCTGCTGAATCTGTTGAAGGCTGTGGTCGATGCACCGGAGCAGGACATCTGGCAGCTGCCCATGCACGATCCTTTATTGCTGGAGCAGACCGCTGAGCGTCTGTCGGCATTGCCCGCGACTTTTCCCGAAAGACTGACCGCGCTTTCAATGTTCAGCGAGATGGCTCGGCTACATCCAAATCGTCCCGCGCTGCAGCAGGGGGAAGGCTATGTCAGTTATGCGGAGTTGG
>Ga0208814_1000531_pt1 | contig 22807 bp, 17 predicted proteins | sample MalvirAntarct_55_FD_184253 | JGI IMG/M metagenome (GOLD analysis project Ga0208814, IMG submission 184253) | Marine viral communities from the Global Malaspina Expedition - Malaspina viral metaG Antarct_55 (SPAdes) (version 2) | ecosystem: Environmental > Aquatic > Marine > Oceanic | place...
AAAGGCTAGTCTAGCTGATTGTGGAGGGTTAAAAACAACAACACCAAAAACAATAAAATGTCCTGACAACTACGTTCTTGCTGGAGAGGAAAAGGCTAGTCTAGCTGATTGTGGAGGGTTAAAAACAGCAGCACTTTGTCCTGATGAAACTAAACTAGCAGGAAAACCTATACCTGCTGACGGAAACTGTGATCCTGCTGGTATTTTAACCCCTTGTGAAGAGATGAAAGCTGAGTGTGCCAAGCTTGGTAAGGAGATGAAGGAAGATTGTTCTGGGTGTGCGGATACGGCAATCCCACCCCCACCCGGAGGCGTTTCTACTCCAGAACTGCCATCGTTCATCCCTCAAAGCGCGTTAAACGTAATAAGACAAGAAAAGCCCGAATTAGTAAATATAGACTACTTGTACGATATAGGCGGGGACAGTATCTTTGCCCCTAACTTGCAGGGACTAGATGAGGACGGTAGTGTAGGACCAGCCTTAGACGGTAATCCCTACAGGACGAGTGCCAAAAAAGGCGGTATGATACGTAACCAAAATGCGGTAGATGCCATAGTGGAACTACTAAAAGGAAAGTAAGATGGTCGATACAACCATACCCGAATACCAAGGAATTCGAAGTGTAGTCCCCGGAACATACGACCCTACAAGGCGTGCGGGTAGTAGTGGGCAACGCTATTTTACAGACATGCAGTACATGCCTGCCCCTAGTTTTAGAGGGGATCGAGCGCTTTACGATGTAAAAAACTACCTTGAAGCTAATCCAGATATAGTTAAGAGCTATGAGGATAATAAAGACGCTTTAATAGCAGGCGGGGATGAAAGGTACGAGACACTAGAAGGTTTTGGTAAGGCTCATTACGACAATTTCGGTAAGTTTGAGAATCGACTTTTGACGTTAGACCCTAGTGGTTCCCCAACGGCTGTAGCTAAAGCGGCTGCTGATGCACAGGCTGTTAGCCTTCAAGCACAAAATGCTGCCAACCCCGCACGCCAAGGATTACCTAGCTTGCAACGTGTTACTGACAGTATCATTAACGAAGATATTGGAGATATTAGAGCCGCAGATGCTACTGATCGACAGAAAATAAACCAAGGCATAGGGTATATGAATCAGAACGCGGTATCTCCTTACCGCCTTTCAACAGCTACTAAAACTCCTTTGGCTAATATTCAACAGACAATGGCTCCTTTTTATCAAACAGAGGCAGAAGTAGCTTCACAAACTAGCCCCAATGCAGGAATCCAGTCAGCGTTACGGGATGGTATTATTGAGTCACAAGTGCGCCCTTTCCGTAACCCGTTAAGTGGGTTTGAAGTAGACGGAGATTACTCAACAGAAGAATTGGCCTCTGTTACAGATTTACTTAGTAGTGGGCAAGTTACAATAGAGCAATTAGCTACTTATTTTAATCGTCCTGTAGAAGAAGTGCGGCAATACTACAGAGAGCAAGGCCAACCCTTGCGGCAATACTACAGCAAACAAGGCAATCGCCAAGGTTTTAACAGCGGAGGCTTGGCAGCTTTAGGGGGGCAAAATACGTACCTCGGTGGCTCCACAGATGGAATGGCTGATAATGTGCCAGCTTCTATTAACGGCACGCAACCGGCTCGACTTAGTGATGGCGAATTTGTAGTCCCCGCTGATGTAGTAAGTCATTTAGGTAACGGGAATTCTAATTCCGGGGCAAAACAACTTTACGGAATGATGGATAGAGTGCGGCAGGCACGCACTGGCATGAAAGAACAAGGTCGAGAAATAAACCCCAACAAATTTTTAGCGTAAGGAAAATACAATGGCCGATCCAGTAAATCAGCTAGCAGGTCAACAAGCGACCTTATCCGATTGGGCCGCTCCCTATGTAACTGATCTTATAGGCAGAGGGTCGGCACTAGGTGACCTACCTTATACAGGCTATAGCGGCCCTTTAACTGCTGGGCAATCGGGTTTGCAAACTCAAGCTTTCCAAGGACTTGGAAGTCTTAACGCACCTACAGCTCAAATGGGGGCTTTTTCACCTACTTCGTTTACGTCTGGTAATACTGCTCAACAGTATATGAACCCGTATCTACAATCTTCTTTGCAGCCTCAAATACTAGAAGCTCAACGACAAGCTCAAATGCAACAAATGGACAATGCTTCTCGTTTGGGCAAAGCTGGTGCTTATGGGGGTTCTCGGCAGGCAGTTATTAATGCGGAAAGCCAACGTAACTTACTTCGCAACCTTGGGGACATCACAGCTACTGGGTACAACACGGCGTATGACAGGGGCCAAGATCAGTTTAATACGGAGCAAGCCCTAGCACGCGGTGTGCAAGGGGACACTAATGCCTACGGGTTAAGGGCGTTAGGCGCACAACAGGACGCAGGTGCAATAGCAAGAGATATCGAGGGGCAAGGTATTGCGGCGGATATATCTCAGTTTGAAGAGGAACGAGATTTTCCTTACAAACAAGTACAGTATCAACAATCTTTGCTTCAAGGGCTGCCTGTAGAAGCTATGGCTCGTGACTATATTGAACCTTCACAGCTGTCTGAGCTTCTGGGCTACGGTGGAACATTAGCTGAAATAGTCTCATTACTTCGTAAGTAAACCTAAGGAATAAAAATGCAACCTATCGACCAACAAATCGACAACGCCGAAGGTTTAGGTATTCGTCAACTGACGCAGATGCAGCAAACTAATCCTGAGTTAGTAGTGGGTGTGGCTCTTGAGAACTTAAAACAAGAGCTAATGGCGAGTGAACGTCAACGTCAAATGGACATGATGAAAGACAGCACACCCTCGGACGTAATCGGCCAAACTTATAGTGAAGTGGCGGGAATGATGGGTGGTGGAGATCAAGCTCCTATGGGTCAAGCTCCTATGGGTCAAGCTCCTATGGGTCAAGCTCCTATGGGACTACCCGGATTACCCGCAGACAATATGGCTATGCAGACAGCAGCTCAAGGTGGGATTGTTGGGTATGAAGAAGGGGGCCTTTTAGACGGCGTAGCTAACTACATTAGTCAATACAAAGCGTATATGGCTGGGCTTGCAAGTGCCTCCACCGAGGAAGAAAAACAAGAAAGAAGAAGACTGTGGAAAATAGCACAATCCAATTTCGACCCAACGATTGTGACCGCAGCGCATCAAAAAATGAGTACAGAAGGGCAATCAGGCATGGACGGCATGGCTGGCGGCGGTATTGTTTCTTTACAGGAAGGAGGTTTTTTAGAAGTAGGAGATCAGACAGCAGACGGTGTAGAGATTGTACGAATGATTTTTTCATCTACAGGCGAAAAAATTCCTGTCACTTCCGCTGAATACCAAACGTACTTAGAGACTAACGTATTACCTTCTAATCGTAATGCTGCAGCCAGCGAGTCCGGCACCAATCTGAAAAGCTTAATAGACTCTGTTACGAGTACTTTTTCTCTCCCTACCGAAACGTCTCTTAACATAGACGAACAATACGCAGCAAACCCTGACGCATTTACCGCAGATGGTATTACCCCTGTGGGCGGGCCGGGCGCGAACTTTATAGAGAGAGCAAAAGCAGTAGATGAAGCTACTGGTGATGTAATTTTTGGAGATGATGGCTTCTATCAGCAGCAGAAGGACATAGCTGCTAACCCTGAATACGACACAATGGGAAAACAGGTAGGTGCACAAGGCGTTGCTGCCGGTGAAGCAATCATACAAGGAATTTTAAAATCTTTGGGTATGGGAGTAAACCTCGGCATAGGTGGGCTAGAAAGCCTTGTTGAAGTAGGAGAAGGTGGAGCAACAGAGTTAAATGTTCAATCGGAAGAGCTTGTGGCCGCTGCTGTAGAAAAAGCGGAAAATCAATTTACCCTCGATATTGCTCCTCTTGTATCCCAATTACAGGAACTAAATAGTAACGCGGATGTGTTTAGTACGGAGGAAGGGAAAGCAAAAATAGCAGCTCTGGAACTAACAATTAAAGGTAAAACCGCTGAGTACAATAAAAGCATAGAGGGCTTGAGGCAGACACCTTCACTTACCGAAACTATAAAAAGTGTTCCTCAGGGCATACTTGGTGCTATGCAAAACTACCAAAATGACCCCGGCAGTACTATGGTGGGTGGGATTTTAGAGGGTGTAACGAACACCTATAAAGAACAACAGATAAAAAAGCAAAACGCAACGAATAGAGCCGAGTTAGCAGCAAATGCAGAGGCTGCCGCTCCTAGATCAGATGAAGAAATGCTTACAGAAATAGCAGGCGCTATAAAGGACGGTTCAGGAAGTCCTATAGGGAGCAGTGCAGAGGGCAACACAGATAATGGAGAAGGTGGAGAAGGTGGGAGAAACTGGCTAGACAAAACATTGGATGTAATGCAACTGCTAGGCCAAGCTGGGGGTGCATCTAAAGGGTACGAGTTTACCAAGATCAACGAAGCACAAGCAGCTAAACGGGCGCTTGCTGACGCTAATGAGTTTGACATGGAGAAACAACAAGCGCTTCTTGACCAACGTACAGATGAACGATCAATGCTTTTAGAACAGCAACGGCTTATAGCTAGAGCTGAAGCAATGACTGACGCACGCGCAGACATAATGATGAAGATTCAAGGTAGTTCGGAAAGAAGAAAAGTGAAAGAAAAAATTGAAAATGATAATGATGGCGGTTACTTTGGCTTTGCAGATCAAGATGCTATTGACGCTGCCCTTGCAGAATACGATGCCGAAAAATTCCAAGAAGCATTAGCCGAAATAGGTGAATTTTTTGATGAGGGATCGATGCAAGTGCGTAAGGGTCCATCCGTAGGCACCGCAGGAAGTCAATTCAAGATTCTTGAATCGAACTAGCCATGCCCGAATATACTATTCAAGATGCAGAAACTGGGAAAGAAATAAAAGTAAATGGCCCTAACCCGCCTACGCCTGCGGATATGGAAGCTTTATTTGCTAGGTATTATGAAAGCAGCCCAAGTAGACTTGAACGCAAGAGTACCGTTGGGGAAGAGGCAATGCGTGGTTTGCGCACCTCTGCATCTGGGGCACGTACAGGTATTCTTAGCGCGTTAGGAGATGAAGATGCCCAACGCGAAGCCGCACTAGCCGGTATACAACAATCCCAAGACATCGCTGAATCCTACGGGCAAGCTCCCGGTTTTGCTCCTGTACGAGAAAAGTATAAAGAAGAAGGGCTAGCTGCATCTATAGGCGAAGGAGTTGCACAGATACCTAGGGCTGTTGCCCAACAGTCTGGCCCTATAGCTTCTTTTATAGGTGGCGCTAAAGCAGGGGCTATGTTTATGCCTATACCTCAGCTTAAAGCTCTAGCTGGAATTGTAGGTGGTGCGGCAGCACTTAGCCCTCAGTTCTTAGGGTTTAACATAGAACGGCAAGTGCAAGAGCAGATAGACCAAGGCGTAGCTCCAGAAAATACTGAAATCGACTACGAGTTGGCCCGTAATGCAGCTTTACTCCAAGGCGGTATTGAATCCGTAGGTCAGGCTATAGTACTAGGTAAAGGTCTAGTACGAAGCATTGTGGGCGGTAATAAGGGGCGCACTTTTAGTGCAACGGATACGAACAAACTTATTAGGGCTTCTGAAAGAAGTTTACTGGGGGCAGCTGGTGCTGGAGGGGCTAGAGGCACAGCGGCAGAAGTACCAGTAGAAGTAGCACAACAAGTTATAGAGAGGTATCAAGCAGGTATAGAGGTATCCTCGGATGAGGCTTTTGCTGAGTATGGCGAAGCGGCATTTATAGCCGCTACTGTGGGCGGTACTCTTGGTGGTGCTGGTGGGGTTAGTGAGAGAGTAGGTTCTGGTTTAGAGTTAGAAGCACAAACACGGCGTGATGCCGCCGATACGACAACTCCTGAAGACGCATTGACCGCTTCTGAGCAAGCCCGTATTGATGTTACTAACGGTCTTAATGACGATCAAATAAGAGCTAAATCGCGTATTTTTAAAAACGACCTTGAAAGAGGGGAGTACGCAAAAGCAGTAGTTCAATATCGCAGGGAAGACAGAGACGGTACTACCCCCACTGAGACTGAGGCTGAAGTTGAGACTGAGGTTGAGACTGAGGTTGTCGATGAGGCTGAAGCTGGGGCTGAGGTTGTCGATGAGGCTGAAGCTGGGGCTGAGGCTGTTGTCGGTGAGGCTGAAGCTGGGGCTGAGGCTGAGGTTGTCGATGAGGCTGAGGCTGAGGTTGTTGATGAGACTGAGGCTGTTGTTGATGCCGATGAAGCTTTTGGAGTACTCGGAAGTAAAGGTTTCCCCGAAGAAACCTCCGAAGAGATTGAACGAGGGAATAATGCAAAGCCTGTAACCGTTAGAATTGCCGAAGAAGCTACTAAGAAAGCTCTTGATAAGCCCAACACTTTTGACGTTGATGTCCAAGAAGGTATTAACGAGGTTACGGGTAATCCTAGTGAAACTGCAAACCCACTCCTTACTCAGCAAAATTTATTAGATTCAAAAATAACTAAAGCAGGGCGGGAAAAATTAAAACTTAGCGTATTCCCTGAAAACTCTAGCGATATAGAACTGAGTAATGAAAACTTAGAGAAGCAAGCAGAAGCTCTTACCGAGTACGCCACAAAAGGGGGTGTTAGCAATAAGCAAAGTAAGATAGCCCTTAGTCTAGCAGCAGGGTTGCGTACCACCGTTAAAAACGCTAAAGCTATGGCTGACGGGATCATTGTTGACGAGACTGTTGTCGATGAGACTGAGGTTGTTGACACTGAGGTTGTTGACACTGAGGTTGTTGACACTGCTGATGATGTTGATGTTGGGGTAGTTGACGAAGAAATACAAAAGATAGATCAAAGTTCAATTAGCGCTGCCGACACTGACCCCGACCTAGCTGCTATTAAAGCTATGACTTATCCTAAAACCGTAGATGTTAGTACAGCAACTTCAGTAAGTGCCGCATTAAATACAATTACAAACGAAGCCGTTTATGGCTCCACCCCTAAAATTGCAGCCGAGCTTAAAGCATCAATTCTTAACAACCCAAATATTAGTGAAGCAACTAAAAAAGCAGCCAGAAAACAATTTACTGTAGCGCGGAAACAACTAGAAGCAATAGACGCATTATACTTACCCACTGCTCAAGTTTCTGAGTTATCTGAAATGGTTGGCCCAGATACTATGGAACAGCTTCAAGCAGGTAACTTGCAAGGCGCATTGGAGTCAGTAGCTGAGAACGGCAATCCAGATATAAAGAGGCTTACTCGCGCCTTCTTAGTTGGGTTAGGGGATACCAAAGTAGTAGTAGCGCCCAACTTACGCAACACTTCCGGCGAAGTAGTGTCGGGTTTTTATCGCCCTCGTACTGACACTATCTACCTTAACCAAGACCGTGGTATTTCCCAGCACACGTTAATGCACGAGACAGTGCACGCTATTACTTCACACGAAAGCAAAAAGAAAAATTCTGCTACCGCTCGACAACTCCGCACTCTTTTCGATCAAGTAGTTTCTCAACTAGATACAACTTATGGGGCTACTGACTTAGACGAATTTATTGCTGAAGCGCAAAGTAATTTTGAGTTTCGAGCTACATTAGGGAGCATCACTCCTGACGGTAAGCGTATAAGCGCTCTGACTCGGTATAAAAACATAATCCTAAACATGTTTCGTAGACTAATGAACCGGCCTAGTAAAAATCCGGGATCAGCCTTAAGCGCAATAGACAAACTTGTTGTGGATTTAATGTCCCCCGCTCCTGATCGTAGGGAAGTAGGTGACTATTTCTCAACCTCGGTAGAGCAGACAGACGAAAAAGCATTACAAGCTATAGGACGGTTTGGGTTTGGTAAGGTAGGTAAAGAGGCTATAGGTGCTTGGAACGACAATGTACCTACTATGAAAAGCAGTGTAAGGAAACGGCTTTTTGGATTCTTACCTCTTAATAGTATTGGGGATTATGTACAGAAAGATTTACCTAGACTAAGTGCTGACATACTAGATTTGTTTAAAATTATACAGCGACAAGCTGGAGAGAAGCGCAAGTACTACAGCAAAGTTAAAACTTTGCATTCCGAGTTAAGGCAGACCTTTAAAGGAGATCGAGAAGCTAGAACTCTTTTCTATAATGCCGCTAATTTCGGCACTCGTTCTGGAGTTGACGTAGACAAACCCCGTTCTCGGTACGAAGGGTATTCGTTTAACTATCTGCTTAAAGGTAAGTTAGAAGAAGATAAACACAATACCGCCAGAGAAAGGGACAAAGCTCTTGCTATCTTTAAAGGAAAAAACCCTGACGTAGATACTCGAACTATTAACGAAGACAGCAATAAGCTAGAAGCCTATGACTACATACTGAAGAATTTCTGGAACCCCCTAGGCAAAAAGAAAGGTGGGCAAGAAGCTTATCGCAAACTACGAAACGCTTACTCTGTTGTTTACGAGGATTTAATTGCTGCCGTCAACGAGCGTATGGATTCTATTGATGCGGATGCGTCCCTTAAAAAGACGTACAGAGATAAGTTACTACTCGACCTACTAAATAAACAACGAATTGACCCCTACTTTCCTTTGTACAGACGCGGAACTAAGTGGCTTATATTCCAAGGCATCGACCCTATGACGGGGGGTGTAGCTGCGTATAAAGAACTGTACAAAACTGATGTGGAACGGCAGGCGCGTATAAGAGAGCTAGAGGGAGATAAACAACTTAATCAAGAACTTAAAGGTATAGGACAGATACTTGGTATTACTCAGTACGATAGAGTCGATGGAAAGGACCAACTTCCCGGTATTAATTCAGCGTTTGCTTACAGCATTCTTGGGAAAGTGCAGGAGAACACAAGAAAAGCTGGGGAAGAAGCGGCAGCTGCGGCAAGCAAGAAAGTGTTGGATAAAGGAGGCACTCAAGCAGAAGCTTCATCAGCTGCGGAAACAGCCCGAAACAAAACAAGGGATGGTGCGGCTGCACTAGAAGAACTTGTTTTTGAATCTATAGTGCAGGTGTCTCCTGAAAGATCGTTACTCCGTACTTTCAAACCTAGAGAGAATACTTTTGGGTTTGAGGAAGATCAGATTGAAGTACTGGCCGATAGAATGCCAAACTTTACTGACCAAATAGTCAAGATAAAATACGATACTCAATTAACTGCAATGCGAGATAGACTTGCAGACAGCGCAATCAGTTACCGAGACACAGACAAGCAAGCGTATGCAGAAGATGTGGCCTCGATTGCTATAGAGTACGTTACGTTTAATCAGAACCCTAACATAGCGCAATGGAGTAAGACGCTAAAATCTTTGGGTTTTTGGTGGACGTTAGGAATAAACTTTGCATCTGCAATAGTTAACCTTTCAGTTGTCCCTATGGTCGTGTTCCCTTACTTAGGCGGCAAGTACGGATACCGTAATACTTTCTCGGCAATGTCTAAAAACCTTAAGTTACTCCGAACGACTGGCGTGTACCGCCAAGAAGTAGGCTTCGAAGGGGCAACAGGAACTCAGAAATTCGATGGTTGGAGTATAGCCAATCCTAACTACGAAGACATAGATTCAGTTCCTGAAAAGCTACGTAAATATAAACCTCTTGCAGAAAAGTTGACCGACAGAGGACTAGCTACACAGTCTACTGTTGCCGACATGCTGGATCAGGAAAGTGCTAGCACGGGGGCATTCCAGAAAATAAATGTGGGGATGGGGTACATCTTCCATGTAAGTGAGCGTAGTGCGCGTCATCTAACTGCAATGACTGTCTACGATCTGGAGCTACAACAACGAGCAAAGAAAGGCCCACTTACCGACCAAGACCGTGACGAAGCTGCGGAAATAGCCATATTAGAAACAGAACATACTAACAGTGGCGCGTTAACTGAAACCGCTCCTCGATTATCTCAAAGTTCTTTGGGTAGCTTACTGCTTATGTACAAGCGGTTTGCCTTTTCTATGATCTACCTTCAATTTAAAATGGCTAGGGGAATAATCCAAAAAATGCCTGAGGGGGATCGCACAATAGCTACTAAGCAATTAGTAGGTGTGTTTCTTAGTAGTGCATTTTTTGCAGGGGCACAAGGCATACCGTTAGCTGGAATGATGCGTACAATATTTAACATGCTCAAAGAAGACGACGAGGATGACTGGGATACGGTAGCTACTTCGGTTATAGGAGAGGGATGGTACAACGGGGTGTTCTACGGAATGGGGATAGACGTTTCTTCTCGTATAGGTATGTCCAACTTGTTGTATCGCTCAATGCCTAATCAAGAAAACGAAAGTATAATTACAGACGGTATAGAAATGCTCGGTGGTCCTATAGCGGGAATCGGTATGCGTATAGGTCAAGGAGTTGACATGATGCGTGACGGGGAGATGATGCGTGGTACTGAAAGGTTGTTACCGGCAGGTATAAGCAACATGTTTAAGGCTAGAAGGTTTGGTAAAGAAGGGGCAAGAACTTTACGGGGAGATGTTATGGTCGAGGACTTAAGCCCCGCTTCTTTGGTAGGACAGTTCCTTGGTTTTGCACCTACAGAGTACTCTCGACAAGTAGAGATAAACGCACGAAACATTTATCAGGATAGGTTAATCAATAAGAGGCGAAGCAAACTTTTGAAGGATCGGAACATAGCAATCGTAGAAGGAGACACAGATGAAGAGCGGAAGATTGATGAAAAGATTATTGAGTTCAACCAAAAACATCCTGAGTATCCAATTACTTCGGATACAAAAAAACGTTCTAAAAGAACTTTCGATAATAACAGTATGGAGATGGACAACGGGGTGTTAATTTCTTCTCCGCGCCGAGAGCTTGTACGACAACAAACGCTAGACCTGTGGGGTACAGACTAAGAGCGCCTGTACTTTTACTTCATCCTCCACAGCCGCACACCATATTTACCGTTTTCTATACCAATACGTTTCTCTAAGCTACTTTTGTCTAGTTGGCCCGCTTCCATTACGTGCTCTAGTGCTTTACCAGTATTTATACAGGGGATAAACATAGAACTTCCCGGCGTAAACTTACTCCAGTCCACTACCATACGCACCCCATCAGGGGAAATGTCAGTCAGCCTTATCCGCATCATAGTTCCACGCGCACTCGATAACATGGGGGGAGCCTACGTCGTATTGAGTACCCCTACCTGCCCTCATTTTATAAGTTTTGCCACGCATTCTATCTAGTATAAGTTGACGGATGCTGGCGTAATGATGCCCCTCTTTAATGCACCAGTCTTTAAGAGGCTTGGGGAAGATATAAAGTTTGTTTAAAGAAGGCTCCGCACGCCCCACCCATTTGTAACTAGGTTGATTTGTGTGCATCATCATGTCGGGCATACCTTCTTGAACGTGAGCGACGCGCAACCATCCTTGTGGGTGGTCTTGGTAGAATTGCCCCACGATCTCCTCTATGTCGATCACCATATCCTTCATGTCCATTTTCATCATCACCAGTTTGTTAATTATCCATTTGTACAGCGCCTTTAAATCCCAGTCTATTAGATCGATTTCTTTTGCGATTGTCAGCCCTGCAAAAGTAACTGCCATTCCTGCAACCCAATAACGGTGCTGTGATTCTAGTTTAGCGTCTTTGAGCATGCCATCTCTAGTGTCCAGAATAAGGTTCTCTACACTCTTCATATTATTGAGTACGTGTTTGATGTAGATTTCACCAGCATGCCCATAATGGTTTTCAAGATTGCTCTGTAGTTCGTTTGCAACGTTAGCTTCTTCAGTGGTAAAAAGCTTTTTCTCCACCACGTTTTCTATAAGCCGAGCCATTTCGCCTTGAGGTAAAGACTTAAGGCTAGTCATTTTCTCTGCGATAGACGAGTTCCCTGAAGTACCGCACATAAGACTCCACGAGTCCCCTCTATAGCGTTCCTCGTTCTCCCCTTTGTTACCCATTCGATTTCTCTGCTCACCATCGCTGACAGCGTAACAAAAATCACTAGCATCTTTGTCCATGTAGTTGGAGATTTCGTCAATATATAGAACGTGATTCTTCCACACCTCTGCACGGTTCCACCCTGAGTTACCTGTATCCTTCCCTTTTAAAATAAGTTTGGAGTTAGGGTTCCCCCATACAGATGCCCCACCTTTCATGCCAGTAGTTTTACCGTACCCAGTTTCGGCACTCATGAGATGAAAGATAGCTCCCGCTATTCCCGGTACAAACTCCATAAGGGGGGAACCAAAGGACAATCCAAACATCATTTGATGCTGTTCAAAATCTGGTTTGTTGTAGTACTTTGCAATATTCTTCCAGCCCTCTAACGTCCCCTTCTTTTGGAACAGCGGGATGTATTGGGCAGTACGGGAGCTGGGTATGTTTTTCTCTACACGATCTGCAAAAATTTCTTGGTCGCCAATCACATAGGACTTTGCGTTTTCAGTCCACCCAAACTGAGTACGTACATTGACTAAATCCTGAGTGACTTTTAGTTCCTCTACCCATTTAGCTATATAGTTCATCATATTACCTGCTTGGTTTGCCATAACCATTATGTCTTGTTTACCTAAAGCTTTTCTAAACTCTTCCTTGCCCGTTATTTTTTCACTAGAAAGTATGAATTGCTGTACCCCTTCTCGCTCAGTGTGATGTTCAAAAATCCATGAAGGGCCATCTATAGGGTCTAAAAGGCGTTTAGTTAAATAAATATCGCGGTGGTACACTTCTATTTCTATCTCTTCCCCATCTTTAATAGTAGTGGTGTACACACCTCCACCAGACCGCCGTTTGTAAGGTCGAGGGTACGTAGGTATGTTGAGCTGAGTAAAGGGTGCGGCAACACTATCTACAACCTCTTCTGTCTCACCTTCTATTATATGCCCTTCTACTACATTAGTTTCTGCTTCCCGCATTTCCCTACATAAACTAATAGGAGATTTGAATTTGCCCTTATGTACACAGCCTTCACACCCTGTGGGGTTTTCGGCTTCGAACGTAGTGCACAGGTGCGGAGAGTCAATAGATGCGGCAATAGCGTTAGTCTCATCTACTGAATACCCTTCGTAATTTCGAGATATCACATGTATAGCTTGTGCAGCATCTACGTCACAATGTTTGGCTACAGACAGAACGTGAAGCCATTCTGGATAAGACATGTCGTTAGGATGCTTAATAGCTTTGTCAACTTGACCACAGCCAGTACCGCGTGCGGTTTGGCGTATGAGTTTTTTAAACGACCACTGGTACTTGCTACCATAACCGCCGGTTCGTTTTAAATCTTCAGCATCCTCTACTGTTAGCTCACGAGTAAAGGATGCTGGTATCAAGGATAAAGGTAGTAAGGGTTGAGGGAATGCAGCTACAAAATCCTCCAACTCCACAAAGCTATCGTTAGCTCTAACTAAAATTACGGGAAGGGGCGAGTCACCTTTAAAGTTACGGGTGCTAGGAATACGTAACACACGCGCAGCATCAGCTGTAACCAACTGATCAGCCTCAAGACCGAACTCCGCACACGCTGCTTTAAGACGTTCCGCTGCGGGAAGCCACTCAGCCCTACTGTACGAACGTGTTAACGTCCAGTAGATATGTAGGCCACGTCCCGAATTAACTACTGCTGTAGGAAGAGGCAACTTATAATGTTTACGAAACTTCTGTAACGCTACTAAAGCGTCACCTTGTGTAGTGTAGGGTTTAGTCGCACCGCAATCGAGGTCTAAGAACAAACTCTTAATAGACTCTACGTTTTCAGCTACACGTTTAGTAGGTTCCGAGTACCTACCTAATGCAAAATATGCGTCATACCCTTCCGCATTTAAATTTGTAGCGGATTCAATAATCGTATCTAAAGAGTCGTAAAACTTTTGTTTTGTACTTTTCTTCTTTGCATTTAACCCTAATAAACAATAGTACCCTTTTTCACCCAATACGGTGCCAAGAAATTGTTTTGCTTCCATAGTAAGCCCACGTAAAAGAAAAGGGGTGCCTCAATGACACCCCTACCTCTTCTTATTATTTTAATCATCAAAGGCATCAAGCATGCTAGCAAGATCAACATCACCAGCTGGCTCAACTTTTTTCTTTTTAGATACTTTGACTGTGGGTTCTTTAATTACCTCAGGTTCTTCTTTAGCTTCTTTAGTTTCTTGGGATATAGCAAAAACGTTATCCAGCCCGTCTCCGCTACCCTTAGTAAAACCTTCTTGCTCTTCAAAAGGAGACGCAGCAATAAACTCTTTGTATTTTATTACTTGCACCGCCCGTAGTCGTAATGACACCCCCGCACCCATGCTTGCGCTGTAAGGGATAAGTTCTACAAATAAGTTAATCGTACTTCCCGATGTTAATTGGAACCCGTCTTCTAACCTGACATTTTTAGCGTCAAAATGTTTAGGCGGCTCGACAGGAGTTCCGTTAAAAGACGCGGGGATTTTAGCTTTCCCGACAAAAAACCCATCTTCAGATTTCTTAAAAGGCATATCTAAATCGGGCCATGAGTCTTGCTTACTTTCTGTATAGGCGGCTGACATAGACTTAAATAGTTCCTTAGCCTGTGCCCCCGTCATTTTAAAGTTAGTGGTGTACTCTGCGCCTTGCGCGGTAGATTCACACCGAGATGTACCTCCCTGCCCGTTCTTACCGCCCCCTTGTTGGAAATGGTAAGGCTGGTCTAGCCTTGGGTATAAAGCTTCTACATTGTTAATCATAAATGATGTTTTAGTCATATTAGCGCTCTCGTTAAAAAGGTTATTAAAATAGCATTAGTTTGTAAAAACTAAGTTATGGTTTAGGTACTTCTGTTTACTACAAATTACTCACGTACACTCCTTCCCCCTCAACAACACCAAACACGTTGTCCACGTTGGGGTAACTATCTTGTTTAGGTTTAATCTTAAGCATCACTAATTTTTCAGTATCAGGATGAGTTTGTATCTCTCTTGCTAGCTTAACTTCACTCTCTTCTAATACACGTAACGGTTTAAAATATAGTTTTGGTGTGTAACTTTCTTCGTCAAAACGTATCTCTGTAAGTAGCATGGCAAGAGGTACGGGCTTCTCTTGGCTATTAAGAAAACGAGCGTAAGTCTGCATAGACATTTTTTGTTTGTCTTTACCAAATAAACTTGTAGCGGGAAGCTGTAATTGATACACCTCATCAAAGTTGATTTTGTCTTCTTCGTCTGCAAGTAAAACAGCAATTCGTTGCTGGTACCTACAGGCCCGTGTTTGCCCTACCCCCGAACCTTTAATGTTCTGTTTGCAATCAAAGCATGCGGCTGATTGTCTGCTATCTTCAACTACTTCGTTTGATGGTCTACCCGTCTCACTATCTGATGACCAACACGCAGGAGGGTTACTCTGTCCAGCTACATAATCCCCTTTGTAGTAAGTGCGTGATATGGGCGCAGTTTTAACAATTACAGCTTTAATCGCTGGGGTTTGTAGTGCTACCTCGTGAGTCCCAGCTACTTTACGAAACATATTTTCACGAATACTTAGCCGTAGCACACCTGAATATTGAGGAGGCGGTAGAACTTTTGTATCGTTTTCAAATTCGTCTAGTATATCTTGGTACTCGCTCGGCATATCATCCGAACCTTGTGTCATACATCTTCTTCCTCAGGAAAATCTAGCTCTACCTGAACAGGTGAAGCAGTTTCTTTTACTTCTTCGGGAGGTGCTTCTGCCTTCAAAGCTGCGACTACTTCAGGAATGTTAAACCTGTAAGTGTACCCTACCTTAATATAGGTAGTGCTTGGGATGTACCCTTTATTAACCCATTGGCGTATCGTGCTTGCTTTAACCGCTAGATGGTCAGCCAAGTCGTCAATAGGAACGTAAGTATCGCTCATTTTTTTCTCCGTATAGTTAACGTGTATTCGCTATCACAATTTAATCCAGCTGGAAGCTTCTCAGGGTTCTCTTCTAAAAACTGTTTCATGTTGCCTTGGTGAATACGTTTCTCTAGCAAATCCACACACTCGTGCTCTAACATGAAACGGTTCATCGACTCCCAGTCGCTAGTCCAAAACTTAGTTTTAACTGACCTATAAAAAGTGCCTGAACCAGTACGTACAGATTCAATCCCACTCTTCTCACAATGGGCTAGCAGTTTATTTTTTATAGTATCAAGCCCAGCGTTAAGCTCTTGTTCTTGCTTATTAAATTCAGTAGCAAGCTCTACTTTTTTGTCCCTTATCTTAACGTACACCCTTACAAGGCGGTCGAGATCAATGATACTATCGTCTTCTATTTCCACTATCTGCACCCATTTTGATTACGTTTCATGTAGTATAGTGTAGTCTAGTCTATAGTTCAAGCACGTCTTGATATAAATCTATCATTTTTGTATAAACGTTTATTCTCTCATCTAGGAGTGCGTATATACGTTTCTCTACTTTAGAGCCTTGTAGTTGAACTACGGTGCATGGGTGGGTTTGCCCAGAACGATGGACACGGGCGTTAGCTTGAGCATAAGTTTCCAACGAAGGAACTGGCCCCCACCACACAATAGTGTTAGCCGCCGTAAGAGTAACTCCATGCGCGGCAGCTTGAGGTTGGATTATTAAAACGCGAGGGTCGTCTTTATTCTGGAAGTCTTTAAATATCTGGGTGCGGCGAGAAGCGCTAACGTCTCCACGAATAATCTCATTAGTAATACCGTCTTTAGTTAACTTCTCTTTGAGTAAATCGATGGCGTGTTTGAACGGTACAAAGACTAAAACTTTCTGGCTAGATTCGTCTATAACTTCGCGTAGTACTTTATAGCGGTTCTTAATATCGAACTCTACTGTCTCGCCAGTGTCTGTGTAGACGGCCCCACACGAAATCTGTAGTAGCTTGTTCATGTTAACCGCAGCGTTAGCTGCTGTAATCTGCTCTCCTCCCGCTACCATAACCATTTGATTGCGCAACGCAGTATAGTATTTCTTCTGTTGGGGGGTAAGCTCCACTTCACGTTTAACGTAAGTCATCTCTGGTAGGTCGAGACACTGTTCTTTAGTGAATCGGATAGCGGGTTGTAGCGCATGAAACACTATGTCTACCGCCTTAGATTTAGGAACCCATTTGAACTGAGTAACTTTTTGCATAACTAACTCTCGGAAGCCACCAAAGAATCTAGGCACCCCCTTAGGGTTTATAAGTTTAGCTAACCCGTATGCGTCTACGGGAGATTGGGCAGCAGGTGTACCAGTCATCAACCAAAGCCAAGTTTCTGGAGTGATTAAAGAGTTAAGTACCTTCCATCTTTTAGACTGGGCATTCTTATAATGAGTTGCCTCATCTGCAATGATTAAGTCAAATCCCCCATTGGCTATCTCATCCCTTACAATCTCTACCCCGTCATAGTTTATGATAATGTACTCGGCATCGCTGTTAATAATAGCTTGGCGTTTCTTTCTAGCTCCATGCGCTACATCTACTTTACGGTGCATAGCAAAGTTAAACAGATCGCCCCCCCATGCCGACTCCATAATGGACAACGGGCAGATAATGAGAACTCGTTTTATTATCTTCTCCCGCATTAGGAAATCGGAGGCCCAGATAGCCGACCCAGTTTTTCCTGTGCCTTGTTCGTTAAAACAAAAAGCGCGGCGGTTCATAGTTAAGAAAGACGCAGTAGTTTTCTGATGGTCAAAAGGAGTGTACCTCCCCGGCCAATCGTATTTGCCTAGGATAGGTGAGGGCACGTTCTTAACATTAAGGTTACGCAGTACTCTGGACTCGTCTACTCCCCACCGCACAAGCACATCGTTGTTGTTAATTTGTTTGCTAGTAGGTATAGCGGTAGTGATCTTTGCAGGGTTACGTACCCTAAGCAGCAATCCTCTATTATTTACTATCTGCATGTACTAACTCTCTTTTTGTTGGCGTAAACAACGCAATAGTCTTTCTTCTTTAAGGGGCTTAAAGTTAAAGAAGTTTCTGTACTGGGGGTACGTGCCGCAAAATACCCTAGCGTAAAACGCTATGTGGTTGTTGGATATTTTAAACTCTTTGCCCGTTGTCTCGATGCTGGTGTGCCACCTAACGCGGTTCATTACAGCCCAATGCGAGTAAGTGGAACGATTAGACTCAGCAGCTTCTAAAGCGAACCGCTCAAATGCAGCCCAAATAGCGGGATTATTTAAGTGCCACTGTGTAAATTCTTTTTTTCGTTGCTGTATCCTGTCTATAAGTACTTGCTCTGAATCCACAGCCTTTACTTCTTTTTCTTATAGTTACGGGCACGGTTCTTACTACTACTCTCTATCTTTATTCCGTCCTTGTTGCTACCACCTTTGCTTAAAGCTTTAACGTGGCTAACATCCTTACCTTCACGTTTGTCAGCTTTTCCGTTCTTGTTAGCGTCCGTACCCTTTGCATCTACTGCTCGTCTAGCACGTTGTCTTTCCATACGCGCCTTAAACGCTGCACTACCTACGGGTTTATTGGTTTGCTTAGGTCTATCTTTAGGGTTTTTGTAAGGCATTACTTTTTCTCCTATTACCTTTTTCCGTTATGGGGACATTCCAATACAACACAATGGGCACGACAAAGTCCTGTAGGGTGGGGATTCCAAACATCTACTTCAAATGCTTTCTCCACCTTCGCGTACTCTGTAAGCCATTTCTTCCACAGGTCGGACTCCTGATCGATTGTGTACGTGTCCTTTATAAATGCGTTACACACAACAAAAAGCAATCCACCTTTAACTACTTTTACTTCAGGGAAGTGTTTGAACGTAGCCAACGCCATTAACTCTAACTGTCCTTTGTCCGCATACTTAGCAGACTTACCAGTTTTATAGTCTATAACTTTAGCTACACCTGATTCCCTATCGAGTATCGTTAAGTCTGATACCCCCCTGAACCATACGTCCTTATCAAAAAAGCCACACGGTTCAAGGTTTGCAGTTAGGCCCATCTTAAATTCACAAAGTTTCTCCCCTTTCATACCTTTCAGTTTGTCGAGGGCCGCTTGTGTAAAACTAAACCTTGGGTCTAACTCATCTACTTCTCCACCTACGTACTTCTCGGCGGCTGTATGGAACTCATTACCGTACAGTATTGCTGTAGTCTTAAAATTTTCTTGGTAGTCCTTTGCCACCTTAGTGTGGTAATACTTCTTAGGACATTGATCAAACGTTTTTAAACTGCTGAACGACCATGTTGGTTTGGTTTCCATTCAACGCACTCTCCATAATTTTTTCCGACCTCCACGTCACCACGCACCGGAAGGGTGTTTGCCCACTCCGGTGTCCAACGCATGCACTCACTGACATAAGCCGCAGCTTCGTCTACTTCTGAGTCTTGTACGCAGCATATCACAGAATCGTGTACAGTAAGCAACACTCTATATCGTTTGGATATCCTAACCATTTGGTCTGCCATGATGCAGCGTGCGATACCTTGGCACACATTCTCTATAAGTTTACCCCCGTAGATTTTAGTCCGACCTCGACGAGTCTTGTAAGTAAACTGCAACCCCCGCTCTGTTTCTTCCGCTTGAAGATCGTTGTAGTACATAAGTAATTCAGAAGGTAGTCGAACCCCTTTCTCATGCGGTTCTACTGTGAGCACTCCCTCCCTGCCTATCGGAGCAGAACCTCCTTGATACATTGACATTAATGCGACTTGAGCTTGTCTCCACAGTGCGGTGATAGCGTAATTCGTTTCCCTATAAATACGTATGATACGTTTAGCTTCTACCTCACTTACTTCGACCCCGAAGTTCTTAAGTTGATCACGGAATTTGATAGACCCCATCCCGTACCCTGCACCAAGGATAGTAGTCTTCCCTACAAAACGCTCTTCTTTGTTTATCTCACTTACAGGTTTGCCGTAGATAGCCGATGCCATAATCTTGTACACATCATCGCCATTGGCAAACGCCTTGACTAATTCGGTTTGATTGGATAACCACGCTAGTACCCGTGCCTCTATCTGAGCAGAATCGGTTTCGACTAACGTGTACCCTTCGGGGGCGCAAATAGATGATTTCAGTACCTTGGCATTTGGCCCACGGGATGGTAGGTTTTGCAGGTTTATCTTATCGGAACCGCCCCACCTACCCGTGTGTGCGGCGTAATACTTAATAGGTACAGGAAGGGTTCCCCGTAAGGAGATGTCCAAAAACCTCTTAGTACGTGTTTCCTCTAACGTACTCTTTAGCCCTATACGTGCCGCTACTAGGGCTTGTACGCGGGGGTCTTCATGTTCTTGTAGGGCTTTAAAGTCTTCGTCAGACTTAGCAAAAGCAAAAGCTTCTTTGCCTGTACGTAAACTTGTTTTCATAGGCGGTGTAACGCCCATAGATACCAGTGCCTTAGCAAACTTTAGATTAGACATCAGTTCGGTTTTCTCAATGCCGCATTCTTCAAGGAGCTTTTCTTTCTGGTCTTGAAGTGTATCGAGATGGCTTTCCAGTTTACTCATATCTAGTTCTAGTACTGGGTCAATAAACATTCGGATGGTTACATCGATAACTTTAAGTTCGGGTTTCGGGAACGCACGTTTAACCATGAACATGTTAAACAATTTATAAGTTAGTTCTACATCCTGTATACAGTAGTCTCCGTATCTGGAGAGGTCGTCGTCTGTAAAATCCGCACGGTGTTTGCCCAGCGCGTGTACTACTTCGTCACCCTTCTCGCCTATACCGTACATTTCTGATAAGTATTTTAGCGACGCACTTGTTTCCACACCGTGTAGCCCACGTCCCATACACATCGTGTCAAGAAATAACTTAGGGTGAATATCAAACAACCAACTAAGAATGGAGCCATCAAACATAGTATTGTGGGCCAATACAGCACTGTTTTCCCAATCATAGTTAGCGTGTAAGTATTCTTTAAGGGCACTGTGACCTCCACTCAACCAAGATGTTTCTCCGTCATTAATTTTTACTGCCAGCCCAATGACCTCAAAGTCAGGGCTTCGCACATATTGTTCGGTAGTTATCTTACTTAGAGAGAACGTCTTATCGTAATAAGTCTCAAAGTCTACTGTTATTATGTCCACACTATGTTGCCTCTTTCTTAGGTACTACTCGCAATTTCTTTTCCCAAGCAGCGTTGTTCTTTTTCTCTTCAACAGCACTCTCGCCATTACTATAAGTTTTTATTACGCCGCCTCTCGCTAAATACGTTTTGATATCTTCAGCTAAATTCTCACGTTGTATTTCTTTATCTGTCTTTTTCGTCACTGCTCATCTCCTGTAGATACTACCGCCGTAGATTAAAAACCTATCCGGCCCCGCTTTTATTTCCTTTGCCCCGCCGTAATGCCGCACTTGTAAATGAGTTCCGTTAAAATTAATTTCCCTGTTGGCGTGACTAAACAGCAAATTGTATTTGTCTAAGTACGTGAAGAGTAAGTCACCATTTGTATCTTCTGCGAGGAAGTGCCGTACCGGAACATCTTTGTATTTCAAGTGGGACACTAAATCCCACGGGTCCATACGTTTAGCGGTAACGTCAATTGGCCTTAGCTCTGATAAGTCTAAGCCCTGTACCAAGTGGTTCCCTCTGCTATTTGTTCTAGCAAATGCGTTTGCCATCATCATCTCCTGTTTAGATACGTACCTTTACAACTTTATGTATAGTTGTTTCTCTTAGAATAGCCTGCTCGAAATGCTCACACTTCAAACAGTACCAGCCCACACGTTTGTGCGTCTGCATGTTCAACACTTCTTCAGAAATCTCCTTACATTTGGGGCACATGTTAGTGCTCAAGTCATTTGGCATTTAGCAAAACCTCTAACGCCCCGTCCCACCGTCTTTCTAAATCTTCGAGCCTACGGACAATGGCTAACAGCTCTTGGCCTAGCTCAACTACTTCCTCTGCATCATCTTCGTTAAACTCTATTGTTACTTTCATTTGCCTGCCTTATTAATTAGTAAGTGCGTGCCCCTGTGAGAGCACGACTAACCGTAGCGTGGCTTATCCGACATGCACATAGCTAAGTGGAGAACGTCATACAGGGTGAACTTGACCCCCTGCATAAAGTAACAAAAGACAGCTACTGCATGTTGCGGGTGTTACAGCCCACCGCCCGCTGGGGATTTTGTGGAAGCAGAGCAAGCTCCGTAAGAAGGCCCATACCCACCTTCACAGTCTAACGGTAAATCAAGTGCCCATGTGGGCTGCACCTTCATGCATTCTTCAACGTAGCGCATGCCATCTTCTACTTCGCTCGTGGGTACTATGCAACCAATGGCATCATGCACAGTCATTACCACTTTGTATTGTTCCGACACTTTAAGCAGCTGCTCCCCTATAACAATACGTGCCAATGCTTGACACACGTTCTCAATAAGCTTGCCCCCGTATATGCGGCTGGGTCTAACTGACCGTCCCTCCCTAAAATCATACACAGTTTCAACACTACCATCTTCATCCACTTCTGTTCTTAAGTTAGGGTACTTAACATGTAGCCCGTTAGGTAAACGTACACCTTTATCTCCCTCAATGATAAGTACTCCTCCGCAACCCAAGCTACCTACTTCATCTGCCTTTATAGTATCCAGCGCTTTGTTTGCACTGCGCCATAAGTTAGGGATATCAGAGTAAGTTGATCGGTACACTTGAATTATACGGGCGCATTCATCTTCATCTAACTCCACTCCAAAATTCTTTAGCTGGCTTTGGAAACGTACAGACCCCATGCCGTAACCACACCCAAGGATTGTTTGCTTTCCCACAAAGCGTTCTTCCGGAGTTATAGTATCGGGTTCTTTTGTGTAAATGGAAGCAGCCATAATTTTATACACATCCTCCCCCGCACTAAACGCTTCTAGCAAATCCTCCTGTTCCGCTAGCCACGCCAGCATCCTTGCTTCTATCTGAGATAAGTCACAGTCTATGAACGTGTAACCCTCAGGGGCACAGAGAGCGTACTTTAGCCTAGACCCTCGTGGTAGGTTCTGCATATTAATCTTGTC
>Ga0208814_1000532_pt1 | contig 22710 bp, 20 predicted proteins | sample MalvirAntarct_55_FD_184253 | JGI IMG/M metagenome (GOLD analysis project Ga0208814, IMG submission 184253) | Marine viral communities from the Global Malaspina Expedition - Malaspina viral metaG Antarct_55 (SPAdes) (version 2) | ecosystem: Environmental > Aquatic > Marine > Oceanic | place...
GTCGGGCTGATCATCCAGGCGGTTGGCGAGAATCCCGATGCCGCCAGTGCGATGGGCCTGCCGGTGCTGCGGGTGCGTGCGCTGGCCGTGCTGTTCGGCGGTGCCATGGCAGGGCTGGCGGGAGGTTACCTGTCGCTCGCCTATACGCCGATGTGGGCGGAAAACATGACCGCAGGCCGTGGCTGGATCGCCCTGGCGCTGGTGGTCTTCGCCAGCTGGCGGGTGGGTCGCGTGCTGCTCGGCGCCTATCTGTTCGGCCTTGCCAGCATCCTGCATCTGGTCGCGCAGGGGATCGGTTTGTCGATTCCCGGCAACCTGCTGGCAATGCTGCCCTACGTGGCAACCATCATCGTGCTGGTGCTGCTGTCGCGTGACGCCATCCGCACCCGCCTCTACGCGCCGGTGTCGCTGGGGCAACCGTGGAAAGCCGGTCATTGACCCGCGTGGAGAGCGGGTCCTACGGGCCCGCTCTCCATCTATTGCTAATACGTGGCACCAGCCCCTGCACCACAGCTCTCCCTATAGGCCGAGGCCCAGACGCCGCAGCAAGGCCTTTTCGATTTCCAGGATGACCAGTACCACCACCCCGGCCAGTACCACCACCATCCCCGTGGACAGCGATAACGCCTCGGAGGCGAACAGCGACTGCATGAACGGCGCGTAGGTGAACAGCAGCTGCAAGGCGAATACGCCAAACACCGCGACCAGCACCCGCGGCGTGCCCTTTACGCCCTGCACGGTGAAGGATGGCGCCTTCAGGTAGCGCACGCTGAACAGATAGAACACTTCCATGCAAACCAGCGTGTTGACCGCCACGGTGCGCGCCGCCTCGACCGTCGCGCCCTGCGAGAGCATCCACTGGTACATGCCGAAGATGCCGGCCAGGAACAACGCGGAAACGAAGAAGATTCGCCAGATGACGAATCGCGACAGCATCGGTTCGTCCGGGCGTCGTGGCGGACGCTGCATCACATCCGCCTCGGTCGGTTCAAAGGCCAGCACCATCGCCAGCGCCACCGAGCTGACCATGTTGACCCACAACACCTGCACCGGAGTGATCGGCAGGGCGATGCCGAGCAGCACAGCCAACAGCAACGAAAGCGACTCGCCGCCATTGATCGGTAGCAGGAAGGTCACGGTCTTGCGCAGATTGTCGTAAACGGTACGGCCTTCTTCCACGGCATGCGCAATCGAAGCGAAGTTGTCGTCCGCCAGCACGATGGCACCGGCCTGCTTGGCCGCCTCGGTGCCCTTCATCCCCATCGCCACACCGACATCGGCTTGCTTCAGCGCTGGCGCATCGTTGACGCCATCGCCGGTCATCGAGACCACTTCGCCGTTGGCCTGCAGCGCACGCACCAGCCGCAGCTTGTGTTCCGGGCTGGCGCGGGCGAACACGCGGGCTTCGGCCACAGCCTGGCGCATGGCCGCTTCGTCCATATGCTCCAGTTCAGGTCCGGTGATCGCCTTGATGTCATCACCCATGCCGAGCTGTCTGGCAATGGCGCTGGCCGTCACGCCGTGGTCGCCAGTGATCATCACCACCCGGATGCCGGCAGCGCGGCACTGCGCAACTGCGCGTATCGCCTCCTCGCGCGGTGGATCGATGATGGCGACCAGCCCCAGCAGGGTCAGCGCGTTGGCGACATCGGCGTGTTCAAGCATGTCCTTTTCGGCGGGCAGTTGGCGCCGAGCGAGCGCCAGGACCCGGCGACCGGCTTGCGCCTGCGCCTCGACCTTCGCATGCCACAGGTCCAGTTCCAGCGGCCGCTCCTCGCCATCGGCCATCATCTGGTTGGCGCACATGGCCAGAATGCGCTCCGGCGCGCCCTTGACCAGCACCTCGCTGCCGCCATCAGTCGCGTGCAGCGTCGCCATGAAGCGGTGCTCGGACTCGAAGGGGATCACATCCAGTCGCGGCCGATCGACGTGCAGATTGGTCGGCGACAGCCCTGCCTTCATCGCCAGAGTCAGCAAGGCACCCTCGGTGGGATCACCGGCCAGGGTCCACAGCTGGTCCTTCTCGTGCAGGCTGGCGTCGTTGCACAAAGCAGCTGCTTGCATCAGTGCGCTGACGGCTGGAGAACGCGCCAGCAACGCGGCCGGTTCGACTGCCGCGCCGTCGAGCAGGAGCGCACCTTCAGGCGCGTAGCCGGCACCTTCGACTTTCAGTGACTTGCCGGCGCAGATCACCTCCTGCACCGTCATCTCGTTACGAGTGAGGGTGCCGGTCTTGTCGGAGCAGATCACCGTCACCGAACCCAGCGTTTCCACTGCGGGCAGTCGCCGAATCACCGCATTGCGGGTCGCCATCCGCTGCACGCCGATGGCAAGGGTGATGGTCATGATCGCCGGCAGCCCTTCCGGGATTGCCGCCACTGCGAGCCCCACCGCCGCAATGAACATTTCGCCGGCGCCCATGCCGCGTACCAGCGTCCCGAACAGGAACAGCAGCGCGCTGGTCGCGAGAATCACCATCGTCAGGATGCGGCCGAATTCCTCCATCTTGCGCAGCAGCGGCGTGGTGCCCTGCTCGACCGACTCCAGCATGCGACCGATGCGACCGATCTCCGTGGCCGCGCCGGTGGCGACGACCACGGCGCGGGCCTGCCCCTGCGTCACCAGCGTACCGGCGTAACCCATGCAGAGACGATCACCAATGGGCGCGTCATCGGCCACCGCCTCGATCTGTTTGTCCACCGGAACGGATTCACCGGTGAGCGCTGCCTCGTCGATGCGCAGGTTGCGCGCCTGCAGCAACCGCACGTCCGCCGGCAGGCTGTCGCCCGAGGCCAGCAGCACGACATCGCCGGGCACCAACTCGGCGGTATCGACGCCCTGTTGACGACCATCGCGCAGCACCACCGCATGTGGCGCCAGCAGGTGACGGATTGCCTGAAGGGCTTTTTCCGCCTTGCCCTCCTGCACGAAACCGATGGCGACGTTGAGCACCACCACCACCAGGATCACGAAGGTATCGACCCAGTGCCCCATCAACCCGGTGACCAGCGCGGCGGCAATCAATACATAGAGCAGCACGTTGTTCAGATGGCGCAGCAGCCGTTGCAAGACGCTCGCGGGCTTGGCTTCATCGAGACGGTTCGGCCCGTAGCTGGAGAGCCGTTCCTTCACCTGATCGTGAGTCAGGCCTGCGGGCGACGCTTCAAGCTCACGCAACGCCTCATCAGCCTGACAGGCGTGCCAGCAGTTGGCTCGGGTTTGCTGTTCGGGCATGGGATCCCCCTTTGTCTTGATTCGCTGGTGCCGAATGCAGCAACGCAGGTGCTTCATGAGAGCCGAATAAGGATGACCATAGCTATCGCAGGGACATGCATTGCAACACAGAGGCAGCGGTCAAATGTCGCAGCAGCGCCCCTCGGCGCAACCGCGCCACGCTATGCTTTCTTGCCCTACCCCCTACTTTAGGAGTTCTCATGCAGAAAACCGTGCTTATCGTTGGCGCATCCCGCGGTCTGGGCCTCGGACTGGCCAAACAATTTTCCAGCGAAGGCTGGCTGGTAATTGCCACGGTTCGCAATTCGCAACAGGCCGACGCGCTCAGCCAGATTCCGCGGGTGCGTGTTGAACCCCTGGAGATGACCGATGCGGCCAGCATCGAAGCGTTGGCCGAGCGGTTGGAGGGTGCACGGCTGGATGTGCTGTTCGTCAACGCTGGCGTCGCCGGCCCGCAGAACAAGCCGGCCACCCAGGCGAGCGAAGCGGAAGTCGGTCAGCTGTTTTTCACCAATGCCGTCGCCCCGCTGCGCCTGGCCGAGCATCTGCTGCCACTAGTGGATGACAAACAAGGCGTTGTGGTGTTCATGAGCTCGATCCTCGGCAGCGTCGAGACCGGTCCAGGCATGGGCATGTCGCTCTACGGTGCAAGCAAGGCCGCGCTCAATCACATGACTCGCACGTTCGTGGCGGACTTGGGCGAGACGGGGCTGACCGTGCTGTCGATGCACCCCGGTTGGGTAAAGACCGACATGGGCGGTGAGCAGGCGCCGCTGGACGTCGAGACCAGTGCGCGCGGCATGGTCGAGCAGGTCACCAAGGCGCTGGGCAGTGGCGGCCATCGGTATCTGGACTTTCAGGGAACTCCGCTGCCCTGGTAAGGCCAGCAGACGCGACGCGGCCCTCTGCACCGGCACGCCTGGCCGCGGGCTCGGCGTCGCTTGAGCCCTGCCCTGGGCGCACTGGCCTGGGGCACCGCATTCCATTCACGCACCACTTGCGCTCCTGCCGTACCCGCCGTCTGCCGCACTTGATCCCCTAGCGCCCGCCGTTTCGCCGATCTGTCCATCTGGTCAGCTTTTTGCAATTGAAGTGGCAGCCGCTATGGCTCTCGTCAGCACACACAGGAGCGTCATCCCTATGCATAAGAAATCACGGAGCACCTTGCTGCGCGGCCTTGCCGCCGCCATCGGCTTTACCACCGCATTGACCGCCGGGGCAGCGATCGCGGCCGATCCGCTGAAGGTCGGTTTCGTGTACGTCGGCCCGATCGGCGATCATGGCTGGACCTACCAGCACGAGATGGGCCGCCAGCATCTGGAAAAGGAGCTTGGCGAGCAGGTAGAGACCACCTTCGTGGAAAACGTGGCCGAGGGCGCCGACGCCGAGCGGGTGATCCGCAACATGGCCAAGGGTGGCTATGACCTGATCTTCACCACGTCCTTCGGCTACATGAACCCGACGCTCAAGGTCGCCAAGCAATTCCCCAAGGTGACCTTCGAACACGCCACCGGCTATAAGCAGGCCAAGAACCTCGGTACTTACCTGTCGCGCTCTTATGAAGGCCGTTACGTCGGCGGCTTCCTCGCGGCAAAGATGACCAAGAGCAAGAAGATCGGCTACATCGCCTCGTTCCCGATTCCTGAAGTCATCCGCGACATCAACGCCATCCAACTGGCGCTGGACAAGTACAACCCCGGCACCGAAATCAAGGTGGTGTGGGTGAACTCCTGGTTCGATCCGGGCAAGGAAGCCGATGCCGCCAACGCACTGATCGACCAGGGCGTGGATGTGGTCTTCCAGCACACCGACAGCCCGGCACCGATCCAGGCGGCCGAGCGCCGAAGCGTCTATTCGGTCGGATACGCTTCGGACATGGCCCACTTCGGTCCGAAGGCGGTGCTGACGTCCATCGTCAACGACTGGGGCCCGCACTACAGCAAGTCGGCTAAAGCGGTCATCGACGGTAGCTGGAAGCCGCAGGATTTCTGGGGCGGGTTGGCTGAAGAAACCATCAGCCTGCCGATCAGCGACCTGGTGCCGGCTGAAGTGAAAACCGAGGCGGAACAGATCATCGCCAGTATCCGCAGCGGGGCGTTCCACCCGTTCACCGGCCCGATCAAGGATCAGTCCGGCACCGTGCGCATTGCCGAAGGCGCCACCGCCAGCAACGGTGATCTGGCATCGATGGATTACTACGTAAACGGCATCAGCGCCGAGCTGCCGAAGTAAAACACGATCAGCCACAGCATCAGCCGCGCCCTCAGAGGCGCGGCACCCGGAATTTGCCGTGCCGTCCCTCCTCCCGGAGAACCGCTGGCAGAGGGCTGAGCCCTAAACGGCTGCCGGTACGAGAAGACCGCAGCGATCATTCCCGGAGTCACCCATGAGCACACCACTCCCCATTATCGATATCGCGCCGCTCTATGCCTCGGATGAGGACGGCTGGCACGAGGTCGCCCGACAGATCGACTCGGCCTGCCGTGACTGGGGCTTTTTCTATATCCGCAATCATCCGATCAGCGCCGAGCGTATCGGCCAGCTGAAGGATGCGGCCGAACAGTTCTTTGCTTTGCCGGTCGAGCAAAAGCTGCAGATCGACATCACCAAAAGCAGACACCACCGCGGTTACGGCGCGGTTGCGACCGAGCAACTCGACCCCGGCAAGCCCAGCGATCTGAAGGAGACCTTCGACATGGGTTTCCACATGCCGGCCGATCATCCGGACGTCCTGGCAGGCAAGCCGCTGCGCGGGCCGAATCGCCATCCCGATCTGGAAGGCTGGGAAGCGCTGTTCGAGCAGCATTATCGAGACATGCATGCGCTGGCTTGCACCCTCCTGCGCGCCGTGGCTAATGCGCTTGGCGTCGAGTCGGGCTTTTTCGATGAGCGCTTCGTCGAGCCGATCAGCGTGTTCCGCATGATCCACTATCCCCCACGCCAGACCGCAACGGCACCCGAGCAACAAGGGGCCGGCGCGCATACCGATTACGGCTGCATCACCCTGCTCTATCAGGACCAGGCTGGCGGCCTGCAAGTGCAGAATGTGCGCGGCGAATGGCTCGATGCGCCGCCAATAGAGGGGACCTTCGTGGTCAATATCGGCGACATGATGGCGCGCTGGAGCAACGACCGGTACAAGTCCACACCGCATCGGGTGATCAGCCCACTGGGCGTCGACCGCTACTCCATGCCGTTCTTCGCCGAGCCGAATCCCGACACGATCATCAGTTGCCTGCCCGGTTGCCAGAGCGAAGGCCATCCGCCCAAGTACCCGGCCACGACCTGCAGCGCCTACATGCTTTCGCGTTTCGCCGAGACCTATGCCTATCGGCGCGAGGCCTCAGCCGCAGCGACATGAGCTGCTCACACGCCCGAGGCGGAAAGCCCCGGTCCGTGTCAGCATCGCTGTTCTAGAAGCGCACCTGGGAGAGCTGGGGGCGAATCGCTCGCCCCCCGCTCAATCCAACCTGACCATACTCAGCCGCGCAGAGGCGCCTTGCGAACCGGCGCGCCATTGGCCACGTAATAGGCGGCCGTGCTGCGCGGCAATGGTTCACGTCCACGAATCCGGTCGGCGATCTTCTCGGCGATCATGATGGTGGTGGCGTTGAGGTTGCCGGTGATGATCTGCGGCATGATCGACGCATCCACCACGCGCAGGCCTTCCACGCCGTGCACACGCCCCTGACCATCAACCACTGCCATCTCGTCCGTGCCCATCTTGCAGGAACAGGATGGGTGATAGGCGGTCTCGGCATGCTCGCGGACGAAAGCGTCCAGATCCGCATCACTCTGGGCTTCCACGCCCGGGCTCAATTCCTTGCCGCGGAAGGGGTCGAGCGCCGGCTGATTGATGATCTCGCGCGTCAGGCGGATGCCATCGCGAAACTCCTGCCAGTCCTGATCATGAGCCATGTAGTTGAAGAGGATGCTTGGATCGACATGGGGATCGGTCGAACGGATCTGAATCCGCCCGCGACTCGGTGAGCGCATCGAACCCACATGGGCCTGAAAGCTATGGCCGTCGTGGGCATTACTGCCGTTGTAGCTGACCGCCACCGGCAGGAAGTGGAACTGGATGTTCGGCCATTCGAACGCCTCGCGACTGCGAATGAAGCCCCCGGCTTCGAACTGGTTGCTGGCACCGATACCGGAGCCGAGAAAAAGCCACTCGGCGCCAATGGCCGGCTGGTTCCACCACTTGAGGGCGGGATACAGCGAAACCGGCTGCTTGCACTCGTACTGCAGGTACATTTCCAGGTGATCCTGCAGATTCTGGCCGACGCCAGGCAAGTCGTGAACCACTTCAATCCCGAGCCCCTTGAGCAACGACGCTGGACCGACGCCGGAGCGCTGCAGCACTTGAGGTGAAGCAATAGCCCCGCCGCACAGCAACACTTCACGACGAGCCTGAGCGACGGTGGCTTGTTCTCGGCCACGCAGGTACTTCACACCTACAGCGCGCTTGTTCTCGAAGAGCACGCGGTCGGTGACGGCATGGGTGACGATGGTCAGGTTCGGGCGGTCCTTGGCTTGGTCAAGGTAACCACGCGCCGTGCTGGCGCGACGGCCATTGGGCGTGACAGTGCGGTCCATGGGCCCGAAGCCTTCCTGCTGGTAACCGTTGAGGTCCTCGGTCTGCGGATAACCAGCCTGCACGCCCGCCTCGACCATCGCCTGGAACAGGACGTTGTTGCCGGCCTTGGGCGTCGTGACGCTGACCGGGCCGCCGCCGCCGTGGTAGTCGTTAGCGCCGATGTCGCGGGTTTCAGCCTTGCGGAAGTACGGCAGGCAGTCCAGATAGGACCAGTCCTCCAGACCCGGCATGGTCGCCCAGTTGTTGTAGTCCAGGGCGTTGCCACGGATGTAGCACATGCCGTTGATCAATGATGATCCGCCCAGGCCCTTGCCGCGCCCGCAATCCATGCGCCGATTGTTCATGTGGGGTTCTGGGTCAGTCTTGTAAGCCCAGTTGTAACGAGTGCCTTGCAGTGGATAAGCGAGTGCTGCTGGCATCTGAGTGCGGAAATCGAGGCGGTAGTCAGGCCCGCCCGCCTCCAGCAGCAGGACGCTGACATCCGCGTCCTCGGTCAGGCGTGCAGCCAGGGTATTACCCGCAGAGCCGGCACCAATGATGATGTAGTCGTATTCCATGAATCCTCCTGTCGCGTTGGCGAGCACCGCCCTGCGCTCGCCTCGGCCTGCTCGCTTAGAAAACCGACGCGAAGTCGCCCAGTTCAACCTGTACCGATTTCAATCGCGTGTAATGCGACAAAGAGGAGATACCGTTTTCGCGGCCGATCCCGGACTGCTTGTAACCGCCGACGGGCATCTGCGCGGCTGACTCACCCCAGGTGTTGATCCAGCAGATTCCGGCTTCCATCTGATGGATGATCCGATGCGCGCGCACCAGATCCCGCGTGACCACACCGGCGGCCAGACCGTAGTCGCTGTCGTTGGCACGACGCACGGCTTCGTCTTCGTCGTCGTAGGCGAGCAGGCTCAGCACCGGGCCGAAGATCTCTTCACGAGCGATGATCATGTCATCGGTGCAGTCGCTGAAGATGGTCGGCTCGATGTAGGCGCCACGGCCGAAGTCGCCGCCGGTGGCGCGTTCACCACCACAGAGCAGGCGCGCACCTTGCGACTTGCCCTTGGCGATATAGCCGAGCACGTTCTGCATGTGGGCGAAGCTGACCATGGGGCCGAATGTGGTCTGCTCGTCCTGCGGGTCGCCCATGCGGATGCGCTTGACCCGCTCGAGCAGCTTCGCTTCGAACTCGCTCAACAACGAGCGCGGCACGAAAACGCGGGTGCCGTTAGTGCAGACCTGACCAGAGCTGAAGAAGTTGGCCATGACGGCGATATCCGCGGCGCGATCCAGATCGGCGTCATCGCAGACAATCAACGGCGACTTGCCGCCCAGCTCCATGGTCACGTCCTTGAGTGAAGAGCTGGCGGCGCTGGCCATGACCTTCTTGCCAGTCGCGACACCGCCGGTAAAGGACACCTTGGCGATGCGCGGATGCTCGGTGAGCAAGGCGCCGATTTCGGCACCGGTGCCGGTCAGCACGTTGAACACACCCGCAGGCAAGCCGGCTTCGGTAAAGATTTCGGCGAGCTTCAACGCGCTCAGCGAAGTGACTTCGCTCGGCTTGAAGATCATCGCATTGCCCGCGGCCAGTGCCGGGGCGGCCTTCCACAAGGCGATCTGGATCGGGTAGTTCCACGCGCCGATCCCTGCTACCACGCCCAGCGGCTCACGGCGGGTATAGACGAAGCTGGTATCGCGCAACGGGATCTGCTCGCCTTCGATGGCTGGAGCCAGGCCTGCGTAGTACTCGAGCACATCGGCGCCAGTGACGATATCGACGCTGCGGGTTTCCATCAGTGGCTTGCCGGTGTCGAGGGTTTCCAGCAACGCCAGCTCATCATTGCGCTCGCGCAGAATGTCGACCGCCTTGCGCAGTACCCGCGAGCGCTCCATGCCGGTCAATGCGGCCCAGGCCTTTTGGCCTTTCTCCGCGCTGACAACCGCTCGCTCAAGGTCAGCACGCGATGCCTGGGCCACTTCGGCAAGCACTTCGCCGTTGGCCGGATTGATGCTCTCGAACACCTGTCCACCGCTGGCCTCGACATAGGTGCCATCGATATAGAGTTGTTGCCGTGGATAACGGGCCATGATTTACCTCTTCGAATGTCCGAGTGGCAGCGGCCGGATAAGCCGCTGCCACGTTTCAGATGCCCACGACGAACCTGTAGGTTCGCCGTGATCGCGGTCAGGTGGCGCTTGTGGTGCCGGGTTCGGACGAGCCATCCGCCAGGCTGCCTTTCTCGCGCTGCAGATGCAGGAACTGCATGTGGTGCTCGTAGTGATCGAGGATGTCTTCGATCAGCTGACGCTTCGAGTAGCCCATCAGGTCGTAACCCAGGCTGCCCTGACGCAGGTGTACCTCAAGCCGGTAATAGTGCGCACTGCTGCTGGAGGTGCGCACCGCAAAAGACGGCATGGAGCTGCGAACGGGCCAGATCTGGTAGGTGAAGTCCATTTCGCTGCCCAGGTTCACATTGAGGATCAGGTGCTCGTTGCCGGGCTCGCCTTCGACGATCTCCACCGGTACGCCCTTCTCGCCGAGCGCCTTCTGGATTTCTTCCATGGCCGGACGACATGTCTCCTTGAGGTAGCGGCGAATTTGCGACTGGCTCGGGAAGCTCATCGCCCGCGAGAGCCGCTGACTCCAGTTCATGTGGGCATGCTCGAGCGTCGCACGGCCGGACAGCTGGCCGGAGAGGCTCTTCTGGTAACTGTCCGCCATCACCCCTTCAACGTGCAGCGCCTTGAACAGGCCGACCATCATGAACAGAAGCACAATGGAGAACGGCAGGCCCATGATCACCACGGTCCCTTGCAATGCGCTCAGCCCGCCGGCAATCAGCAGCGCCAGGGTCAGCACGCCGATGATCGCGGCCCAAAGTATGCGCATCCAGACCGGCGCATCGCTGTTCGCGTCCCGGAGAATCGAGGTGAAGTTGGACAGTACCAGCGAGCCCGAGTCCCCCGAGGTCACAAAGAACACAATCGCGAGCACGGTGGCGACCGATGTCGTCAGGCCAGCCCAGGGCAAGCTCTGCAAAAACAGGTAGATCGAGGAGCCAGGATTGCTGACAGCCTGCGCGCCAAACTCGACGGCACCGTTCATGACCAGGTCGATAGCGCTGTTACCCATGATCGACATCCACGCCATCATGAAGGCCAGCGGCAGCAGCAACGTGCCAACCACGAACTCGCGGATGGTACGGCCTCGCGAGATGCGCGCCAGGAACAGCCCTACGAACGGCCCCCACGCGATCCACCAGGCCCAGAAGAATACCGTCCAGGCATTCAGCCAGTCGGTCGGCTGGTCGTAGGCATAGGTGTCGAACGACAGGCTGATGAAGTTGGAAAAGTAGTCGCCAATGTTCATCACCAGCGCGTTGAGCAGGAAGGTGGTCTTGCCGGCGAACAACACGAACAGCAGCAGCAATACCGCGAGCAGCATGTTGAATTCGGAAAGTCGGCGGATGCCCCGCTCCACCCCAGTCGCCGCCGATATCGCCGAAAACACGACGATCAGCACGACCAGCACCGCCTGAGTCAGCGTGCTTTCAGGCACGCCGAAAATGTAGTTCAGGCCGAAATTGAGCTGAATGATGCCAATGCCCAGGCTCGTGGCGATACCGAACACCGTACCCAACACGGCGGCCGTGTCGACTGTATGCCCGATGGGTCCGTAAATGCCTTTGCCAAAGATGGGGTACAGCGACGAGCGGATCGAAAGAGGAAGCCCTTGGCGGAAGCTGAAGTAGGCCAGCGACATGCCCACAAGGGTATAGACGCCCCAACCAGACAGCCCCCAGTGCAGGAAGGTCAGCTCCATCGCGTGCCGGGCTGCCTGCGCGGTGCCGCCTACGCCTACCGGCGGCTCCAGATATTGGGTGATGGGCTCAGCGATACAGAAGAACAGCAAGTCGATGCCGATACCGGCGGAGAACAACATCGCCGCCCAGGTCACGACATTGAATTCCGGTTTCGAATGGTCAGGCCCGAGCCTGATCTTGCCGTAACGCGAGGTCGCAATGACGACTACGAACAGTAAGTACACCAGCACGGCCAGGAAGTAGAACCAGCCAAAGGTGTTCGAAATCCAGCCTAAAACGGTATTGATGACCGTCAGGGAAGGCTCTGTGAAGAACATCGTCCAGATCGCAAACACTACGATGGCTACCGCCGAACTGTAGAAAACGACCGGGTTGATGCGATCCCGTGTTGAGTCGGTGTGATTGGGTGAGAGCTCAGCCTCGTTCATCAGTTCTATCTCCGGAACTTGTTCTGGCTTTTAGGACATCGCGAAGCGACGAATGCGGCTGCCACGTTTCGCGACTGCCAGAGCGGCTGCACTGCTGCTGCCTTATGCGGGCGACGTCAGGGGCGACGCGCCAAAAACCGCCGTATAGCTCTGGCGAGCACGGCGCTGGAAAGGGGTAAAGCGTAGAGCCGTAAAACAAACCTAGCCTATGTTCAAAAAAGGGCACGCATCCTACACGATTTTTCCAAACGCTGCATGTCTCGGCGCCTCCGCGCGAGGGAAGTTCGACTCTTAAAGGACGCATCTGCGGGGTCTAGCGCTGATTGGATCGATGTTGAATTCCGGGTGCATGACGCGAGCCGCTACCGCAACGAGTAAGATGGCAGGCTCCGCGCCTGGATGGTCAGCATGTCCTACTCCGTTTCCCCAATCGGCTTCGTGCACTCCTGTTTCAAAGAGAAGTTCGCAATTCCGCGCCAGCCGCAGCTGGCACCGGCTGCTCGCGGCGTGCTGGAGCTGGTCGCACCCTTCGACCAGCCCCACGCGCTGGAGGGGCTGGAACAGGTGAGCCATGTCTGGCTACTGTTTCTTTTTCATCAGGCGCTGGAGGCTGAACCCCGGCTACGGGTGCGCCCGCCACGTTTGGGCGGCAATCGGATGGTTGGCGTTTTCGCCACACGCGCGACGCACCGGCCCAACGGCATCGGGCAGTCGGTAGTAAGGCTCGACCGAATCGAGCCAGGACGCCTTCATCTGTCAGGGATCGATCTGCTTGATGGGACGCCCGTACTGGACATAAAGCCTTACGTTCCCTACGCCGACGTGGTCAGCGATGCGCGCAACGGTCTGGCCGAGGACGCGCCCCACCTCATCGCCGTGCACTGGACCGAATCCAGCCTGCAGCAAGCACAGAGCGAAGCGGCAAGGCTGGGCGAACCTCTGCAAGCCCTGATCGAGCAATGCCTGGCGCAAGACCCGAGACCGGCCTACCAGACCCCGGCTCCGGACCGCCGTTACGGTACTCGTCTCTGGGACGTTGAAGTTCGCTGGCATTACCCCGACCCGTCGAGCATAACTGTATTGGAAGTGACACAAGCGGCCAGCTAGGCTGAGTGGACCCGCGCAAAACCGCTCAGGAACGCCCTGCGTAGCAGCTCGAGCAGCTGCTCTCCAGCCCGGCGCACACGACAGGTGACCGTCATGCCCACATTCGTCGGTATCTACATTTACCCCGACGTCGAGGTGCTCGACTTTACCGGGCCCTACGAGGTGTTCAGCACCGCGACGCGATTGGCGTTGCGCGACGGTCAGCCACCGCCCTTCTCGACCTCGACCATCGCTGCACGCAAGGGCCTGGTTCGCGCCAGGGCTGGGCTGGTGGTGCAACCCAACTTCAACTTTGCCAACCATCCACCCATCGATCTGCTAATCATTCCGGGCGGCGTGGTTACGAGCGAGCTAGAGAACCCCGAGGTGGTGCGGTGGATCGAGAAAGCTGCCGCGCAGGCCGGACTCACCGCGTCGGTATGCACCGGCGCCTTCCTGCTGGCGAAAGCCAACGTGCTGTACGCGCACAAGGTGACCACGCACTGGGAAGACGTCGGTGAGCTGAAAACGATGTTTCCGTTGCTGAAGGTGGTAGAAGGCTGCCGCTGGGTTGATACCGGCCGCTACGTGACGTCAGCCGGCATCTCTGCCGGTATCGACATGAGCCTGCATCTGGTCGAGCGAATCGCTGGCCGAGAGCTGGCCGAAGCCACCGCCCGGCAGATGGATTTCGACTGGCGTCAAAACAACTGACCCGCAGCGACGCCACATCGTCCGTGGGCCTTTACGCTACTTGGGCGCCGGCACGAGCAGCAGCCGCTGGGTGCCGTAGACCTTGTCCAGGTTTTCGGATTTGAACGGGAAGCTCATGTAGCCGCCCTTCAACCAGGCCTCGATGCCATCTGCATAGTGGGGGCTGGCCGGGTTGCCGGACTGACCCGCACTGTTGAGGCCGATCATGGGCTCGTCACGACCGAAGTCGACAATGATCCGCATCGCTGGAATCAGCCAGGTATCGAAATCTTCGCCCCAGCGATAGGCCGACACGTTCAACGTGCTGTGATCACCGCCGGCCGGGACCGGGCCACGATCCAGATAGCCGCTGATCGCGTTGATGCCGGCGCGCTGGCTGGTCGACATGTAGGGCGCCAGTTGCGTAGTGCCGGTCTTCCAGGTGTAGGTATGCAGCTGCCCCCATTGCCATGCTTTCCGGTCAGTACCCAGGGCAGCTTCAATACGAACGACCGAAGCGGCAAGCGAGCGCGCCAGAATGGCAGGCTTGTCTTCTTTGCCCGAGGTACCGATGTCGTCCCAGAAGGGGCTGTCGTCGCGACCGAGCAGATGATCCGCCTGCGCCGAATAGGAGGCGTTTGCGGTTTCGACCAGCGCCTTCCATGCAGCACTGCTGTCTGGCCCTAGCTCGTCGAGAAAAGTCTGGCGCGCCGTTTCCATCAGGAACGCTTCATACAGCGCGGCGTCCGCCGAGCCGGCGGCCAGCCTGCCATCGAAGCGCAAAAGTGTCGAAAGCGCCTCACGTGCCCGGCGCCGATCCGGCTCGCCCAGTGCGTCGATGGAGGCTTTCAGCGGCTCTGCCATTCCCGGTGCCTGCAGCATGGTCTGCAGCTTGGCAGCAAAGGTCGTGGTCTGATCGTATTGCATCGCGATCACGCTGCGAGTGTCCTGCTTGCCTTGCCCAAGCAGAGCGGCCATGCGCTCGGCACGATCCGGGTAGTACCAGGAATTGGAAAGCTGCATGCCGTAGCCCTTGGGTACTGTGCGCTGATTGGCAGTACCCAGCCAGCCCTGCACCGGGTCCTGGTCGTAGGGATGCAACATCGGATCAGCATAACCATCCCAGTCATAACGCCCTTCCCAACCGGGCGACGGGACCAGGCCCAAGCCCTCGCGACGGTTGGGATAGCGCCCGGTGACCTGCCAGCCGGTACTTTGCTGGTCAGCAAACACAATGTTCAGCGCCATTGCACGGATGTCACGAGTCGCCTCGAACGCCTGATCAACGGATTGCGCACGGGTCAGGTCGAAAAATGCGTCCAGCGACTGATCCGCTTCGAACTGGTTGGTTTTCAGGGCCAGCCCGTAGCCACTGCTCAACTGCAGTGGCTGCAGCGGGTGCTTGCGCTCGCCTAGAGCGCTGTTGAGCAGCGGGCCGTTGCGTGTTTCGTAGATCGTTTCACGGACTGGGCGTGCGCCCTTGATAAAAAAGGTCTCGTTTCGCTCGCGCGCCGGCACCCACTTGCCATCGGCCAGATAGAGCAAGCGGCCGCCCTCACGCCGCACCTGCTCGAGAAACAGATCCTGGGTATCGCCCATGACCATGGTCATCCCCCAACCCAGCTTGCCGTTGAAACCGGCGACAACCGCAGGCACGCCGGCAATCGTCACGCCCGCAGCCTGAAATTTCGGCGAGCGAATCTGCACGAAGTTCCAGTACGACGGCATCGACAGTGGCAGGTGAGTGTCGTTGGCCAGGATCGGTTTGCCGCTGCGCGTATTGCTGCCGGAAACGGCCCAGTTATTCGAAGCGGCAACGCCCAGCATGTTGAGCGAGGCCACTTGAGTGGCAGCGCTATCGAGCGCTGCAAGCCCAGCGATAGTGCCACTGAGCTTCAAGCCTTTGAGCTTGTCGACTTCCTCGAATGGCAACGCCTCATCCGGATAAGTGGGCAGCAGCCAGGCGACCTTATCCGCGCCGACTTTCTGCGCCATGACCAGCGATGCGATTTCTTCCTGAAGATTGACCGCCAGGCCGAAGTTCAACAGACAGAACACCAGCGCCGAATCTTCAGCCTTCCAGTATTCGGGGGTATAGCCCGTAGCGGCCAGATCCATCGGCAATTTGTCGCGATGGCGGAACAAGTAGGCGTTAACGCCCCTGGCATACACCTCGAAGAAGCGTTTCATCCGAGGCGAGCTGTCCCGGTACAGCCCCGCTGCGCTCTGCCGAAGATTCACGGCACGCATGAAGCGGTCTACTTCAAGTACGCCAGGACCGGCCATTTCAGCCAGGCGCCCTTCGGCCATAAGCCGCATGCTGACCATCTGCCTCAGGCGGTCGGTGGCATGCACATAACCCAACCCGAACAGCGCGTCGTGAAAGTTCGCCGTTTCGATCAACGGCATTCCCAACGTATTGCGACGGATGCTCACACTCTTGTCCAGACCGGTAATCGCCTGGACGCCACTAGCAGGCGGCAAGCTGTCGCTATAGCGACTGTCCAGATAGGCCTGGCAGCCGCTGAGGGCTCCACCTACAAGTGCGGCGCCCAAGAACAGGCGAACCAGAGAAAACGGCAGACGCAATGGCATCAACGGCTCCTTGCAGGCAGGGCAGTACGAGTATGAAATGGATGTGATCAGCCGTCGCGGTCAGGCGGCTTGGTGATTCTTCGGCAGTGCTTCATCGAGCAACCAGCGGGCGGAGCGGCGCGCCTCGGCCTTGTGCTGCAGTTCGAGCGCACTGAAGCGTGCTTCATGATGACGACGCTCGGAGCGATCCAGCGCTTTCCAGGCGTCATGCGTCGGCACCTGCGCGGTCTCAGCGAAGAGCACCTGGAAAACCTGGCAGCGCGGATCCTGGCCTAGCGTGGAGTCGTAGTTGTCCAGCAGCACCTTGATCCGGATCGCGCCTTCGATTAACGGCACCTGCTCGTCGAGCAAGCTACCGGCCAGTACACGCAGATCCGCCGCAAGCGATGCATGCTGCTGCGCCTGCATTTCCGCCAGCTGCTGCTCCCTACGCCACACCTTGCGCCATAGATGCAGGGCGTATCCCGCCAGGGCCGCAATCAGCAGCAGGCCAGCTATGAGCAACAGTGTGGTGATGGGTGTCATGCGCGGATCAGGCTCCGTGGCACTTCTTGAACTTCTTTTCGCTACCGCAGGGGCAAGGATCGTTCCGACCAACATCCTTCAGCGGATTGCGCACCGGGTCGTGGCTGTGATTGCAATGCGGGCCGTGAACATGACCATGATCGTGGTGTGCGTGGTCGTGGTCGTGGTCGTGGTCGTGATTGCAATCGGGACCGTGCACGTGGGTTTCGTGGTTCATCGGTACTACTACTCCGGGATAAAGTTGCCAGGGATTATCTCGCCATTGGTGGAGATGTGCACGCGCCGCCCGAGCATCAGGCCCGTTTTCAACTCACCATCCAGACGATAGGCAATGGGACGGTCCGGCTTTTCCAGCAAGCGAACAATGTATTTCATGTGCCGCCAGAGATTGGTATGGATCGGCACCTCGTAATACTCGAAGCCGTTTCCAGCCACAGTTGTCCAGCCACTGGACTCACCGCTCGCCAGCTCGATGTCGTTGAGGTGCACTGTATAGACCAGGCCGCGAACAGGAAGGCTTTGTTCGTTGGGATTGTCGATGCGAAAGCGCAGCATGAACTCCTGCTCGAGAAGCCTGGCCTTGATGATTTCAACGTTTTTGAGTTGAACGCGAGGATCCTGGAAATCACTGCTGAACCAAGTTGAACAGCCTGCAAGGCCGGCCAGCAGACTCAACAACATCACCGTTCTGGATATTCTTCTTATAGGTGTGTGGCAAAGCATTCCGGAACTCCAAAGGACGGCCAAGTGTAGCAAGCAGCGGATCGCCCGCAATGGGTGTTGGACGAAAATAGCAGCGATACGCTACGTCTTTACTACCGTTCTTTTTGAGTCCGCCAGCCCATCGCGCCAGTTCAGCCTACGCACCACTCGCTCGCCAAGGCAGCACGCACATCCTTGTACTCAACTCACCAGCGCGCGTGCCAGTACCGTACGTACCTTGACGATCCCTTCAGCCAGCGCGGCCTCGATATCGGCCATGGTGATTATCCCACTGGCCTTTCCAGCAGCAGGATTAACCACCAGTGCCAGACAGGCATATGGAAGCTCCAGCTCACGCGCCAATACTGCTTCCGGCATACCGGTCATCCCGACGATATCGCAACCATCGCGCTCCATCCTGGCGATTTCGGCAACCGTTTCTAGCCGCGGCCCCTGAGTGCAGCCATACACGCCATGGCTGCTGAACAGATAACTCTCAGCTGCCAGACCGCCTATCAGGCGCTGACGCAGGCGTTCGTCATAGGGATAGCTGAAATCGACATGGGTGACATGCTCGATGTCGCCCTCGAAGAATGTGTGCTTACGACCATAGGTATAATCGATGAGCTGGTGAGGCACACAGAGATGGCCTGCACCCATGGCTGGATGAATGCCACCAACAGCGTTCACTGCGATGACTGACTCTGCGCCCGCGCGCTTCAGAGCCCACAGATTGGCGCGATAGTTTACCTGATGTGGCGGAACCTGGTGAGGGTGCCCGTGCCGGGCGAGAAATAGCACTTCATGACCGGCATAGTCGCCACGCAGAATATCGGCCGACGGCGGACCGTACGGCGTCTCGGCGGGTACAGCTTCACACAGGGTCAGCCCCGGCAGCTCTGTAAGCCCGGTGCCGCCAATAATGGCATGAACAGTCATCTATGTTCCTTGGTCAAGCAATCAGCTCAGCGGCTCGGAGCGCAGCAATGGAGGCCTGCCAGCGTGGGTCCTGTTTATACTCCGACGAGTCGGCCGCGCGGCTGCGCATCTTGCCTAAGGCCGCGGATGGCCGCACTCCAAGCCGCTGCAGGGCCGACAGCGCCAACTCCGCGGCGCCTCGATCGTTGCATACCAGCCCCATGTCGCAACCCGCTGACAGCGCTGCTTCGATCCGGCTCGCGGCATCACCGGCCACATGCGCCCCGGCCATCGACAGGTCATCACTGAAGATCACGCCGCGAAAACCCAACTCGCCGCGCAGGACATCCTGTAACCAGCGCCGAGAAAACCCAGCGGGCCTGTCGTCGACCTGCGGATAGATCACATGAGCTGGCATTACAGCGTCAAGCTTGTCCGCCAACCTGTAGAACGGAACAAGATCCTGACCGCGAAGCTCATCCAGTCCGCGTTCGTCGACCGGTATCGCCACATGGGAATCTGCTTCGGCCCAGCCATGACCGGGAAAGTGCTTGCCAGTGGCGGCCATCCCGGCACTGTGCATGCCGTTGATGAAAGCATCTGCAAGCTCACTGGCGCGTAGCGGATCTCCCTCGAAAGCACGCGAGCCCACCACCGCGCTGCGCTGATAATCAAGGTCCAGCACAGGCGCGAAACTGAAATCGAGTCCAACGGCGAGCACCTCGGTCGCCATGATCCAGCCGCAGGCTTCTGCCAATTCAACGGCATTGGCATGCGAGGCAAACTCTCGCATCGCCGGCAGCCGGACGAAATCACGCCGCAGCCGCTGGACACGCCCGCCCTCCTGATCGACTGCGAGTAAGAGGTCAGGTCGCACCGCTCGAATGGCGCGGCAAAGGGCCTCGACCTGACGCGGATTTTCGATGTTGCGGGCAAATAAAATTAGCCCCCCGACTTCCGGCTGGCGTAATAACTGGCGATCCTCGGCAGTGAGCCAGGTACCAGCGACGTCCAGCATCAAAGAGCCTTGCATGTTAGTCAGCGAATCCTTAATTGATCGTTGCGCTCGACCATTCCGGACATGCCGCTTCGCCGATGTGTACGGCACAACCAGCGGGCACACGAGGAAACAGATCAAGCAGGTCGGCATTGCGCATTCTGATACAGCCATGCGAGCGCGGTATGCCCATTGGCTCAGAGTCAGGCGTGCCATGCAGATAGATATAGCGACGGAAGGTATCCACCGAGCCCATTCGGTTATAGCCAGGCTCGCAGCCGCTTAGCCAGAGAATTCGGGTCAGAATCCAGTCACGGCCAGGAAACTGGTCATGCAGGCCGGCATTCCAAACCTCTCCGGTCCAGCGTCGTCCACGCAACACGGCGCCCAAAGGCAGGTCCTCACCAATACGCGCACGCACCCGGTGACGACCCCGCGGCGTACAGCCAGAGCCATTACGCTCGCCTGCCCCATTAAGCGCAGTCGAAACTGGCAACCGGAGCCGCAAGCGGGAACCGGTAAAACCGTAAAGCATCTGGTCAGCGATCGAGACGTGAAGAAAATCGAGGTCAGTCATGGGCGGCTAGCTTAGCTGATCGCGCCCCGAGGATGCACCCTAGCCCTTGGCTGGCATCGCCAGCGCGTTACGCCGGGCAATCGGATGGGCCTGAGCCAGTCCGGGGTCAGCCACACCGGAATCGGCCCGCATGCCGGCCGCGAGGAACGGCACCATCATGCGCATGACCTGCTCGATTGACGTTCTCGCCCCAAAGTCGTTCTCGGCAATGGCCCGTAGAGCCTTGATGCCAGACATACTGAATGCCGCAGCACCAAGCATGAAGTGCACACGCCAGAACAACTCTATGGGTGGAATCGACGGAGCGGCCTCGTGGACTCGATGCATATAGCGGCGGAACACCTTGCCGTACATGTCTTCCAGGTAACGACGCAGATGGCCCTGGCTCTGACTGAACGAAAGCCCCAGCAGGCGCATAAAAATGGACAGATCGTCGCCACTGCGTGGCGTCACCGCCAGTGCCTGCTCAACTAGAATCTCAAGCAACTCCTCGAGACTTTCTTTTCTGTCGGACTGGGCCTCACGCCTGTCGAGCTCACGTTCGAGGCTCAAGCAGAACGGACCCAGAAAACGTGAGAAAACCGCTTGAATAAGAGCTTTTTTCGAGCCGAAGTGATAATTCACCGCGGCCAGGTTGACGCCGGCTTTGCTGGTGATCAGACGCAGCGACGTCTCGGCGAACCCCTTCTCAGCGAATAGCTGCTCCGCCGCATCCAGAATACGCTCGACTGTTTCAGACTGCGCCATGCTTCTCCCCCGACAAACATCTGTTTGAAACTTACGTTTCAACCTACCCCAAGTCAACCAACATAGCGCCAAATAACTCTGGCGACCGGTTCAAAGCGCATTCAAAGATAGCCTGCGGCTGCTTCAAACAACGATTGCCAAGCATCCAGCACTGTATATAATCCCAGTCACTGTATAAAAGAACAGAGGCCCTTTGATGATCAAGCTGACCCCACGCCAGTCGGAAATTCTCGCCTTCATCAAGCGCTGCCTTGAGGACAACGGCTATCCGCCGACGCGTGCCGAGATCGCTCAAGAGCTGGGTTTCAAGTCGCCCAATGCCGCAGAGGAGCACCTCAAGGCCTTGGCTCGCAAAGGAGCCATTGAGATGACGCCCGGCGCCTCCCGCGGGATACGTATTCCAGGGTTCGAACCGGCTACTGAGGAAAATGGACTTCCAGTAATCGGCCGGGTGGCCGCCGGGGCGCCAATTCTCGCACAGCAGCATGTCGAAGAATCTTGCCAGATCAATCCTTCATTTTTTCAGCCGAAGGCTGATTACCTGCTGCGTGTACACGGTATGAGCATGAAGGATGTCGGCATCTTCGATGGTGATCTGCTGGCGGTCCATACCACGCGTGAAGCTCGTAACGGACAGATTGTCGTGGCCAGAATCGAGGACGAAGTAACCGTTAAGCGTTTCAAGCGCGAAGGCAGCAAGGTCTGGCTGCTCGCTGAAAACCCCGAGTTTGCGCCTATTGAAGTTGACCTCGAGCAGCAAGAGCTTGTTATCGAAGGTTTGAGCGTCGGCGTAATACGCCGCTAAGGAGAGGTTCATGCAGTACCATCCCCAACCCACCGCAGGCAAACCACCGCAGCTTTCCTTGTTCGAAGGGCTGATCGCGCATCGCCTGACGCCCTTCGGCGAGGTAGCGCGCGCCCCGCAGCCCGCGGATGACTGCCTTAGCGAAATGACCCTTACCGGTAGCGGGGATCACTGCCGCCAGTTGCTGGCTCCAATGCTGCGCGAGCTCAGTGAGGCGGCTGATACGCGCTGGCTCACACTGATTGCTCCACCGGTATCACTTTCACAGAATTGGCTGCGAGAAAACGGCCTGAATCGTGACCGTATCCTGTTGCTGCAGGCGCGTGAAAGTCAGACTGCGCTTGAGCTGGCGTGCAAGGCATTGGTGTCAGGCTGCAGCCACACGGTGATTACCTGGTTCCCACGCCTCGACAAGGCGTCCCGGCTGAAACTTCGGGTGGCGGCCGCTCAGGGTAATGCGCAAAGTTTGAACATACGTCTGGGTAGCTGATACGTCCCAGCCATTCGGCATAAGGATGTGCCGAAGCCCGCCCGCAGCCGTAAAGCAGTCCAAGCATTCCACCTCTCAATGCAATACCCGCGAGCCCTCTTCCTCCCGCTCGAAATCACCCTCTGACACCCGCCCCGCCATTTGCACGCCAATGTTGAACATTGCCTTGGCGATTTCGACGTGCTGCCCCTGCAGGAACGCCTTGGCATCGTCAGAAAAATCCAGCGTGACCAGTACGCCTTCGTCCTCGGCGCGACGCAGCACAATGCTGCCGTCGGGTAGCTCGACGATTTCCAGAAAAGACGTTGGCATGATCATGCTCCCGTTCAAACGGCGCATTGTAACAGCCACCCGGCCTGCAGGCAGCTTTTGGGTTTCGCTGCCGAGACACATTGCTGAATTTGCAGACACTCTCGCCCAGGCAGAAAGCAGATGTGCAGCAACGCGGCCAGCCATTAGGATGGCGGTCTACCGTGGACCGGACCGCTGGAT